>SAMEA5043655__coassemble_33_pt1 | contig 36447 bp, 36 predicted proteins | sample SAMEA5043655__metabat2_high_PE_003 | metagenome-assembled genome bin SAMEA5043655 (sample SAMEA5043655) | Gadus morhua
ACTCGTAACCACATCAAGGTTAACTAATGATTTAGCAATTTCTTGATTTTCAACTATATTGCCAAGACTTAACAAACGATTTCTAACAAGGACCAACTCTCCAACCATATTCATTATGTCGTCGAGTCGATTGGTATCCACTCGCACAGTAGTTTCAGCATTTTGCGATACAATATTATTGATGACTTTTTGAGGCTCTGGAATCTCTTTTTTTTGTATCGTGATTAAATTATTGTCTTCATTTTTATTCTTAAGTAACAGAGACGATGGGTTATTACTATTAAGCGTGGTTTCACTATTTTTGGTATCTAAATTGTCAGCACCGTTATTCGAAAGACTGTCTTTTTCTTCATAAGCATTTAAGTCAATTTTAAACTGACCTTTACCATGGAGTGTATCAAGTAAATTTTCAAACTCATCGTCAGTAATATCATCTGAATTATTTATAGACGAGGTTTCAACAATCTCTTCATCATTACTTTTTATTTCCTTAAGGATGTCGCTACTCCAAACATTTAATTGCTTTAGTGTATCTTTTGATACTGGCGTCTGATTTTTTCCTTCTTTGGTTTCATCATACATTGCAATTAACAAATCCAAAGATTGTAAAATCACATCCATTAATTCTGGTGTAACGGTTAGTTGTTTATTTCTGAGAAGATCAAAAATATTTTCAGCTTGGTGACAGAGTTCAATCATTGGCGTTAAAGACAAAAAGCCAGCGCCACCTTTAACAGTATGAAAACCTCTAAAAATAGAATTAATTAAATCTATGTCGTTGGGATTATTTTCTAAAGAAATTAATTGTTCTTGAAGTAAATCGAGAATTTCACCAGTTTCAATTAAAAAATCTTTTAATATTTCTTTGTCAACACCAAAGCTCATCAATACTTCCTTTGACAAATATTTCATTACCAAAAGTAATTAATATTAAAAAATTAAAACATCACACTGATTATTATTAATAATACTGTCTAAATATGGACTTTAATAAAAATATTAATTATTGTTCGATGCGTTGAAATATTTTGTTTAATTTATCTTTTAATATCTCAGTAGTAAACGGTTTAACAACATAACCATTTACACCCGCTTGAGCGGCTTCAATTATTTGTTCTCGTTTCGATTCTGCTGTCACCATTAATACTGGAATACGCTTTAACTTTTCATCAAGTCTAATTTTTTTTAAAAGCTCAATACCTGACATTTCAGGCATATTCCAATCTGTAATCACGAAATGAAATTCATTTTTTTGTAACTCTGCTAATGCTTTAATACCATTTTCAGCTTCTTGTACATTGTCGTAACCGATTTCTCTTAATAAGGTTTTTATAATTCTTCTCATTGTAGAAAAATCATCCACAACAAGAATTTTCATATTTTTATTCAAAGCTGCCCCCGAAAAATAGAGAGTTCCTTTCTAAAGTTGAAAATCACACTTGTATCCAGTGTTTAAGTTTAGCTTTCAATCTGATCATTGCTTGATTAAGTATTTGGCTAATCCTTGACTCACTTACTTCAAGAATAGCACCAATTTCTTTTAAATTAAGTTCTTCGTCGTAATAAAGAGAAAGAACGAGCGCATCACGCTCTGGTAATAATTTAATGCCATTAACTAAAGCATCTTTAAATTTTACCTGAACTAGTTGCTCAAAATTATCATTACTAATTTGACTATCTTTGCTTAAAAAATCGCTGGAACCATCAAGATCATCAATACCCAAAATTTTGCCTGCAGTGATATCACCGAGCATTTGATAATAATCGGATAAAGAAACCTCTAACCTTTGTGCTATTTCAGTATCTTTGGCGTTTCGGCCTAACTCCTGTTCTAAATCATCAATGGCTTCAGCTACTCTGCGCTGATTCCGATGGACAGAACGTGGCACCCAATCGCCTTTACGTATCTCATCAAGCATTGAGCCGCGAATTCTTATACCCGCAAAGGTTTCAAACTTAGCACCTTTACTGTTATCGAATTTACTTGATGCTTCTAAAAGCCCCATCATGCCTGCTTGAATTAAATCATCTAATTGCACTGATGCAGGTAATCTGGCAATCAAATGATGGGCAATTTTTTTTACCAGCGGTGCATACTGTTCAACCACATAGGTCTTATTGTCATAACAGCTATATGCCGTGGTTTTATTCACATTTACTATCCTTTTTTCAAAGTGTTATTTTCAGCTAGTTTTTCAACAAAAAATTCCAAATTACCATTGGGCTGTTTAGCAATAGGCCAAGACATGACTGAATTGGCAAGTGAGTAATAGGCTACAGCAGCAGGAGACTCGGGATTATTTTCAGCAATTAACTTTTGCTTTCTGATCGAGGTTCTGACGATTTCATCAAAGGGAATGGTTGCAACTAATTCCAGCACTACATTTAAAAATTTATCGGTGACTTTATTTAATTTACTGAATAATTCTTCACCTTGCCGCAAATGTTTAACCATATTTGCAACAATTTTAAATCGATGAACACCGTGCTCTCGGCTTAATAATTTAATTAATGCATAAGCATCGGTAATAGATGTCGGCTCATCACAAACCACGATGACCACATCTTGAGCCGCTTTTGAAAAGCTCATAACCATCTCGGAAATGCCAGCCGCAGTATCCACAATAAGAATATCAAATTGCGTTTGCATACTATTAAACGCATTGATGAGTCCTGCATATTCGCCTTGGGTTAATTCCACCATATTTTGCAAACCAGACGTCGCGGGAATAATACCAATACCATTAGGACCATAGACGATAATGTCATCTAATTTCGCTTCGCCAGCTAATACATGTGAAAGATTCTTATTTGTTTTTAAACCAAGCATGACATCAACATTGGCAAGCCCCAAATCAGCATCAAGTATCATCACTTTTTGCCCCAAATAAGCTAATGCATGAGCCATATTGATTGATACGCTCGTTTTGCCTACACCACCCTTACCACCAGTAACTGTTATTACTTTAACTTGACTATTCACGTTGTTCTGTAATCCCCGTAAACCCGTTGCTTGATCTTGGCTAATGTTATTCGGCTGCATGTGTTAGTTCACCTGTCCATAAGCTTTGAGTTAGTGTGTTGTTTTTATTATTTATGGCTTCCAGTGCATGGTGAATAAGCGAGAGAGGATCAGCAATCTGCAAGTCTTCAGGTACACGTTGTCCATTGGTTGTATAACTGACTTTCAAGTGATTATGTATCAGTACACTTAAAATGCCGGCTAAAGACATAGTTTCATCTAATTTAGTAATGATGGTTCCCTTTAGCGGCACACGTTTAAAATGCCTAACTGCATCGGCAACACCTTGCTGCTCAGAAGTTGCAGCAAGCACTAGATAATTGAATATAGGAATATTGGCATTTGAATTTAGCATATCTAATTGATGATAAAGTCGCTGATCCTTCAACCCCATACCAGGCGTATCAATGAGGACTAATTTTTTATGCCTAAATTTATAAAGCATATTATGCAAATCATCATCTTCAGATAATTTCTCTATTTGGCATCCCATTATTTTTGCGTAAATATTTAATTGCTCAAATGCACCAATACGATAATGATCCGTTGTCAGTAACAATAAATCTTCAGCATTAAATTTTTGAATAAATCTGGCGGCGAGCTTGGCTAAGGTCGTTGTTTTACCAACGCCTGTAGGGCCAATTAACGATACAATTCCACCCTTACTAATAATTTCATCTTTTTTGCTCGCAATACTATTTGCCAGTATTTTGGGTAATACCTTAGCAAGTTCTACTGGATTGTATTTTTTGGTAAGGCTTGCCAACTTATTGGCAATAATGGGAGAAAAACCACCTTGAATAAATCTTGTTTCTAGGGTTTCTCTGATGGGATCACGCCGTCTTTTATCTTGTGTGACTAAACTGGACATCTGATGAACAAGTAAGCTTCTAAGTGATGCTATCTCTTGTTTCATTTCACTAAGTTCAGTATTTTTACTCTTTGATAAAGATACTTTATTTGAGATTGAGTCAATGTGGTTAATCCGATTATTCTTAATGCCATCTTGTTGGGATTGGGTATTTTTAGTTAACCCTTGAGCCCACGATGGCAGTGCTGCTTCATTTTTGTTACTGCTGTGATCATTACTTATATTTGTTATCGCTGACTTTTGATTTGTTCTTTGTTGCTGTCTTTCTAAAAGCGCACTAATTGAATCTATTTCAGGAGAGCTAGCCGCTTTATTATTACTTTTATTTGTATTAACTAACTCATGATTTGTATCAGCTTGCTTTGATTTTGTTTTATCCAGTTTTACTTGTGACTCCGTGGCGATTTGTTTCTTTTGTAATGCCTGTCTTTTTTCTAAAACCTGAGCGTCGTAATCCATCGCAGCTACGATTTCAACGCCCGTTGGCGTTTTTTTATTTGACAAAATTACCGCATCCGCGCCAAGTTCTTCTTTAACTTGTATTAGTGCTGCACGCATATCTGCGGCAACAAAACGTTTAATCTTCACTTATCTGTCCTCTATTGACCGACAGCGGAAACAATGCGGATTTGCTTTTCATCTGGTACCTCTTGATAAGAAATCACTCTGAGATTAGGTATCGTGTATTTAACAAATCGCGATAATGTTGAGCGCAGCATTCCTGATGTAAGCAAAATGGCAGGTTCACCTACCATTTCTTGCTGTTGTGAGGCATCAACTAATGATTGCTGCAATCTCTCAGCAAGTCCTGGTTCAATATTTACCCCCTCACCAGCACTTGCTTGCATAGATTGTTGCAACATTTGTTCCAACTCTGACGCCAAAGTAATGACTGGAATTTCAGGATCTGATCCCGCAATCTCTTGAACTATCATTCGTTTTAAAGCAATACGGCAAGCAGCTGTTAAGACTTCAGGATCAGTGCTTTGAGCGCCATACTCTAAAAGTGTTTGCACTATGGTTTTTTGATCCCTCACAGACACACCTTCATTAAGTAAATTTTGCATCACCTTAACCACAACACCGAGAGGCATCACATCGGGAATAAAACCATCAACCAGTTTGGGAGAATTTTTAGAAAGTATTTCAAGTAATTGCTGCACTTCTTCGTACCCAAGGAGCTTATTGGCATTATTTGTTAGAATTTGACTAATGTGAGTCGCGACAACGGTTGCCGCATCAACAACGGTATATCCTAAACTTTGCGCTTTTTCCCTTTGTGCTAAGGGGATCCATACAGCTTCTAAACCAAAAGCAGGATCTTTAGTGATAACACCATCGAGCTTATCAATCACTTGCCCCGGATTAATTGCCAGCTCGCAGTCATGGCGAATTTCTGCGCTGCCAAGCACAACGCCCATTAACGAGATACTATAATTATTTGGCGCTAAATCTAAATTGTCACGAATGTGCACAGATGGAATTAAAAAACCAAAATCTTGAGAGAGCTTTTTGCGCACGCCTTTTATACGATTTAATAATTCTCCACCTTGGCCCTTGTCCACCAGCGGAATAAGACGATAGCCAACCTCAAGCCCAATAGTGTCAACGTGCTGAACATCATCCCAACCAAGCTCACTAACACTGGTTTCAGAGTCAATATCATCATCAGTTAACTCTTCCTGTGCCGCTTTATCCTTGGCAAGATTAGTCTTTTTGATTCGATAAGCACCTGCTGCAGCTAAAACGGCAAAAAACAAAAAAGCAAAGTGCGGCATTCCCGGAATAAGCCCCATCACTAACAAAACACATGCTGCTATGCCAAGGGATTTTGGACTATCAAACATTTGGCTAAGCACCATATGCCCCATATCACCCGATTTGTTTTGCCGAGTAACCATCAGAGCGGCTGCAATGGACAATAATAAACCGGGAATTTGAGCCACAAGCCCATCACCTATGGTCAGCAAAATATAAATCTCAGAAGCTTCAGAAAAATTCAACTCATGCTGCAGCATGCCTATAGAAAAGCCACCTAAAATATTAATCACAAGAATTAAAATACCCGCAACAGCATCGCCTTTAACAAATTTTGACGCGCCATCCATTGCGCCGTAAAAATCGGCTTCTTGAGTGACTTCTTCACGGCGAACTTTGGCTTGTTCCTGGTTTAATATCCCTGCATTTAAGTCCGCATCTATTGCCATTTGCTTACCAGGCATGGCATCAAGAGTAAAACGTGCACTGACTTCTGAAATGCGCCCTGCACCTTTGGTCACCACTGCAAAATTAATGATAATTAAAATCACAAATACCACTATACCTACTGCGTAGTTACCGCCGATAACAACGGAGCCAAAAGCTTCAATGACTTTTCCTGCTGCATCACCACCATTATGTCCTTCCAATAACACCACACGGGTTGATGCCACGTTTAACGCTAAACGCAGCAAGGTCGCAACCAGTAGCACAGTTGGAAATGCCGCAAAATCAAGGGGCCTATTGCTGTAAATAGATGCAAGTAACACCACTAGCGCCAAAGAAATATTAAATGAAAATAAAATATCCAGTAAAAAGGCAGGCATGGGTAAAACAATCATGGCAAGGGCGGCAAGCACTAGCAACGGCGTTCCAATACCTTGCATTGTGCCAAAATTTAATTGTTTCAATTGGCTAAATGATGCTCTTATATCCATAAATAACCCTTAACTTTTGGCAGGTTTTATATTCAAAGCATGTAAAGCTGTCGCTTATAAAATTGGAATTACTTTTTTAATATTGTGACCTTGAATATGTAAGATAAGCAAAGATCGCACCAAATAAGTATTAGTGTTTTAAATCGTTGGGGATTGGCTGGTTTTCAGGAATTGGCGTTGGCTTACGACCTTTACCACGAGTGTATTCTCGTAACTGATAAACATAAGCGAGCACTTGCGCAACCGCAGTAAATAAGCCGTCGGGAATTTCTTGATCTATTTTGGTCGTATAATAAACCGCTCTTGCTAAAGGCGGTGCAGAGACAATCGTTACGTCATATTTTTGACCTATCTCTCTAATCTTAAAAGCAATACTATCAATGCCTTTAGCCACTACAAATGGCGCGGATGAACGTTTAACATCATAACGAATTGCCACCGCATAATGCTCAGGGTTAATAACAATGACATCGGCTTTGGGTACTTCTGTCATCATTCGCCGCTGAGCTAAATCTCTTTGTAATTGGCGTATGCGATTTTTAACTTCAGGTTTACCGTCCGTATCTTTAAATTCATCCTTGATTTCTTGTTTTGTCATTCGAAGCTGTTTATTGTGATTCCAGATTTGAAAAGGCACATCAATAATCACAATAAAAAACATCGAAAAACACAGAAACACAAACATCCACAATAATAAATTCATTGCGTGATAAATATTGTTTGGGGATGCCTCATTTGATAACAATAAAATATCATCGAAATACAGTGATAATAAATAATAAGCACAAATGGCTACGACAAAAAACTTAGCAATTCCCTTAATTAACTCAATAATCGCTTGAATGCCAAACATACGTTTAAACCCATTAATTGGGCTCATTCGACTATTTTTAGGTAAAATGGTATCAGTGGAAAAAGTGATACCGCCTATAACGACATTGCCAACAAATGCTCCAAAAGCAATAAAGGAAAATAATTTAACCATAGGTAAAATTAAGCTGCTCATCACCATACTCCAGATTAAAAATATCTGATTTTTATCAAATATCATTTCTCTGGACATAGAAAAGAGTTTGCTAAATAAATTAAATAATCCTTGACCAATATTTGAACCAAAAATAAGAAAACCGATTGCGGCAGAAAATAACACCATTGCGGTGCCTAATTCTTTTGAGCGAGCAACCTGCCCTTTGCCTCTAGCTTGTTCTTGTTTTCGAGGGGTTGCCTGCTCAGTTTTTTCTTGGCTGGTATTTTGCTCTGCCATCAGAGAAAACCCTGACAGCTGAGGTTAATAACTCGACACAATAAGGATTGTGCCGATTGCCACACAGCAACAAAATGGTGCATCACAGCACTTAAGGTTAGCCAAAGAATAATCAGCCCACTTATCATGGTGACGGGAAAACCAATCGCAAAAATATTGAGTTGCGGAGCAGCTCTCGTCATTATGCCAAAAGAGAGGTTTATCAATAATAACGAAACAATGGCAGATATAGACATAGCTAAAGCGGCACTAAATATATAACTGCCCCATTTGGCAATGGTTTGGTAATGACCAACAAAAATACCAGACGTTGCTATTGGCAAGGTTTCAAAACTTACCACCAGCATTTGAATAAAAATTAAATGACCATCAACACTTAAAAAAATCATGGTCGTCATAATCAAAAAGAAATTACCAATTACAGGTGTTTGCTGCCCAGATGCAGGATCAACCATAGAGGCAAAACCAAGACCTGTTTGCATACCAATAATTTGCCCAGCCAATACAAAAGTTTGCACCAAAAGTAATGAAATAAAACCCATGGCTACGCCAATAATGATTTGCTGCGCAATCACCAAAAAAGCGTTAATCGAAAATAAATCGATATTGGGTACAGCAGGCAAAGCAGGAGCCACAGCAATGGTGATTGCAATAGAAAGTAACAAACGAATTCGCATCGGTGTGGTTGTCGCACCAAATACAATCATCACCATCAACATGCTGGATATTCTAAAAAACGGCCAAAGATAAGATGCGATAAGATCTAGAATGGTATTCGTTAAAAAATCCATTTTATCCAATCACTTCTGGAATAAGATTTACCATGCCAATAAAGAAATCCATTAGCACTTGCACCATCCAATGACCTAAATACATCATGGCAAGTAAAGTCACTAATAAGCGGGGTAAAAAACTCAAGGTTTGTTCATTAATGGAGGTGGCTGCTTGAAATACTGCAACCAATAATCCGACGAGTAATCCGGGGACGACAACTGCCGACACCATGATAACAATGATGTAGAGCGCATCACGAAAAATATCGATAAAGGCTTCAGGACTCATAATCGCTCAACCAAAACTGTTTGCCAAAGTGCCCATCACCAAACTCCAGCCATCAACGAGTACAAACAGCATAATTTTAAAAGGTAAAGATACGATCATTGGTGACAGCATCATCATACCCATGGCCATTAAAATGCTGGCAACCACCAGATCAATAACCAAAAAGGGAATGAATAACATAAAACCAATCTGAAATGCTGTTTTAAGTTCGCTGGTAATGAAAGCCGGAATAATAACACTCATGGGAGAATCTTCTGGCGTGGCTATATCATCAATACCTGCAATTTCGATAAAGGTGGTTAAATCCTTCATTCGAGTCTGAGAAAGCATAAATTCTTTCAGTGGAATGATGCCAAACTCATAGGCTTGCTCGATGGTGTATTTATCTTCTATATAAGGCTCAATGGCTGCATCATAAATTTTTTCAAATATTGGTGACATGATAAATAAAGACAAAAAGAGACTTAATCCAATTAGAATCTGGTTTGAAGGCGTTTGCTGTAAACCTATGGCTTGTCGCAGAATCGACAGCACCACAATAATGCGAGTAAAAGACGTCAACATAATGACCATTGCAGGCAAAAAACTCAGCGCCGTCATTAGTAACAGAATTTGCATTGTCACCGAATATTGCGTTTCACCCTCAGCAGATTCAGTGACAGTAACAGCAGGGAAAAGGCTATTAGCCGCTTCGGAAAATGGGCTTACCAATAATAAAATAAAGCTAAAACAGATAAAAAACTTCATTGATTTTCCTTGGCATCTTCTAAGCTTTCGGAAAATGTTTGTTTTAAGGTTTCGATATTTTCATATTTATCCACAAGGGTTATTTGCTGCGCAGTGACACCTAAAAGATATTCTTTATCACGATGGGAAATTAAAACGACTTTTTCTTTTGCCCCCAATGAGGTAGCGGCAATCACTTTTATTTGTCCTTGGTTTGCTGTCACTAATTTAAAACGTTTAGCGAGGTAAGCCAGCAAAAAAATAAGTAAAATGACAAAAACCAAGCCACCTAACATGCTTCCAATAGACGACATATTAGTGGACATATCACTTAGTTGGGATGACGCTGATATGGTCGAAGATGCCTCTGTCGCTGCAAACGTTTGCATAGCTATTGATTCCCTTTAAAGGCTTATCTTTAAAATGACAAAATATAAAGTTAACTCAGTTTTTTAATCCGTTCTGTTTGGCTAATGACGTCAGTTAATTGAATGCCGTATTTATCATTCACAACCACCACTTCACCATGAGCTATCAAGGTGCCATTAACCATCACATCAAGGGGCTCGCCAGATATTCGATTCAATTCCACTACAGAGCCTCGTTTAAGCTGTAATAAGTTTCGAATGGAGATGAGGTTCCTTCCTACTTCTAACGAAATCGTCACCGGAATATCAAGAATACCGCTCAGATTGTCTTTTTGTTCAGATGCTAATCCATCCATCGACTCCGTATTTGGTGAGTTGAGTTCATCATCTTTTAACTCATTTAACGCTGGATTTTGTCCCGTATTTTCTTGTTCACTCATGCATGCCACCTGATCATTTTATGCTGTTATTCCTATGATTTATTTCCAATCACGGCATCGGGATCGATTAACTCTGGACGTGGAATTTCAGCTGAGATTTTTAATGCTAAATAATCCCGTGATTTTCCTAATTTACAACGGTAACTCGGCAGGTCTTCCACTGACAAAATGATGTGTTCTGGAATGTCCACTGGAATAATATCGCCGACACCGCAAGTCATAATATCTTTAAGAGGCATTGATTTTTCTAATAATTTGGCGCCAAACTCAACATTCACATCCATTAATTCTTCCTTCATGCTTTGATTCCAACAATCGTCATTGCTTTCTTGAACGTCGCCTTGTAAAGCAACACTGAGTCTTTTGCTAATCGGCTCCAGCATGCTGTAAGGAAAAGTAATATGGAAATCACCGCCCCCCGTTTCCATTTCAATATGAAAAGAGTTAATTACAACTAAATCTGTTGAAGCAGCAAGCTTGATCATTTCGGGATTAAATTCAGAATCGACAAATTCCATACTGGTATCCAAAAGCGGATGCCAAGCATTGCAGTAATCAGAAAAAATCAGTTTCAATAATTTTCCCACAATTCTGTCTTCAGACGGGGTGAATTCACGTCCTTCTATTTTAGTTTTAAAACGTCCATTACCACCAAAAAATGTATCAACTAGTACAAATACCAATCTCGCTTCTAGCGCTATTAACCCAAACCCTTTAAGGGGTTTAAAGCGAACCAAATTGAGGTTTGTTGGCGTCTTCAATGTCGCAGTATATTCGCTAAATTTAAGCATTTGCACGCCATTGAGAGACACTTCAGCAGCCTGATGCATCAGGCTAAACATGCTGGTACGTAAATACCGAACAAAATGCTCATTAAGCATCTCAAGCGTCGGCATTTGTGTTCTAGATACACGTTCATTAGCAACAAAATCATAAGATTTAATTTCAGTTGATACATGACCATCTTTGCTTTCTTCAATTGAATCAGCTGTTAATAACAGCGCATCAATTTCTTCTTGGGTTAATACTTCAGCCACAAAAATGCTCCACTTATTGCATTACAAATCCAGTAAACAAAATTTTATGGATAATTTTTTTACCTGCTAACGGTCTTAATGTGTTTTGAATATTGAGAAGGGTTTTTTGTCGCAGATCTTCTTTACCAACTTGTGTATTAAGTTTTTTTACTTCTGCGGCACTAAATGTTGATGTAATCGTATCTTCGATGAGCGGAATATGCTTTTCAATTAATGCACGGCTCTCTTCACTACGAACCATTAATTGCACCTTAATTTGAACAGTCCTCTGGTTTACAGGTCCCGCTAAATTAAATAAAAATGGTCTTGGCATTTTAACATAAGAAGTCTTTTGGATCTTTTCGTCTGCATAGACAGTAGAGGATACTGACAAGTATAGAAATCCAAATAAAAGCAAAGGCAGTATTTTAAAAATAACAAGATTACTGATGTTTAATGCTGTTCTCGTTTTATTTTCTCTTAAAGCCATATTTCAAATTCCTATTTTCTTTAATGCAATAAAGTCATCAAGCGTAAAAATCAATACCATCAGGCTCTACTTGAAACCGTCTTACATTTAAAGTACCTTCAGTTAATGTTTCATCCGTTGATAAATCAAAGGTTGATTTGCCAGTTGGGTTATTTGAATTATCATTTTGTTGCTTGGCACCGCCATCTTGTGATACTTGCCCATCCGCTAACTGCATTCCTTGAGCAGCCAGCATTTCTCTTAATCTCGGTAATGCTTGTTCCACCAGATCTTTTGTTTGCTGCTGTGAGACATTAAAATGAACTTGCGTTTGATCGCCGTTAACCACTATGCGCACTAACATTTGACCAAGCTCTGGTGGATCAAGTTTAATTTCACCTTGCTGAATCCCTTGACTCACCATTGTCATTAATTGCTGCTTCATTGCAGGAGCAAATCGCTCCATCATTTGTGATAAATTATTTTGTTGATCATTTACTTTTAATGACAATTGAAATTGCGGTGTTTCACTACGGTGTGCTTCAGTTTGAGGATTTTGATTTAATAAAATTTGATTAAATTTAACGTCCGAAACAGTCAAATTTTCAGTGGCAATTTTTTCTTTTATGCTATTAAAGTCACCCTCTATAAAATTAACGAGTAAATTGGCTTTCTTTAGTGGAGCACTCATTTTTACATCAGACGTTATTTTAAAATCTTGTTTGATCACTAATTCATTTTTTAACGCTTCTACATCCTTAAATTTATTGATAGCTTTAATTTCTTTTAAATCTAATTGCTGTTCAACATTTGTAATATTGGGTTTAACTGTCGTTATTTTTTCTTGTGCAATTATTTCTTTTACTAGCGTCTTATCCGTATTATTTATGTCCACCATATCCTTGCTTAACTGGATGATGTCTTTAGCTGTTTTTGACTCAATCTCAACAGACGCAGATTTATCTTTTTGTGAAATATTTTCATTAATTGGCGTCACTTCATTTTCTAATGGTGAATTTATTGCCATTGAGAGAAGAGGCAAAGTTTCGCCGCTAAATTGTGTTGCTATTTCATCTTCTACTTCTATCTTTTCAATATCTAGTGACTCTTCATTTTTATCAGCGTCATCGGGCGAAGTCGCCCCATTATTTTTTTTGTCACCCTTTAACTCAGCATTATTAGCAGAGGATAGCTCATCCTCAAATCGCATCTGCTCTGATTTTGTATTCTGATTAGCATCATCACTCTGCTGAATACCCTTATGGTGCTGGGGTTCAATGTTTTTTTGAGAGAGTAATAATTGACTAACTTGCTGCATTAACGCCTCCAAAGATACCTTTATAAAAAATGACGGGAAAATAACTTACGCATATTACAAAGCAAATAAAATGCCAAAACATGCACTGTGAATAATAGAAGGGAATTTATGGCTAGATCTTAGGATTTACTAAGGTAAAACTGACGCAAATTAAATTCATCGGCATTTTGTTGCTCTTGTCGATTTTCTGCTTTTACTTGCTCTTGCCGATTTTTATTTAATAAAAACTCAATGGCTTTTCGCTTTATTTGCTTTTCCATTACCATTTTTTGACGTTCTTGTTTAAGCTGCTCTTTTTGATTAATAGCCGTTATTTGCTGATTAATCGCATGATCAATTTGTTTAATAAATAAATGAATTTGTTGGTACTTATTTGCCGTCACATTTTTAAATTCAGGTAAATTTAATTGCTGAGTATATTCCAAACGATATTGCTTTAATGATTGCAGCTGACTGAGGTTTTTTTGATATAAAACTTGCGCATCTTTAAAAGAGACAATGGCTTTCTCTTCAGCTTCAACACTAATTTGATATACCTTATTTAATGAATTATTTTTACTTGGCATATTTTTTTTATCTTTTAATATTTAAATCATTGAACGCTGAGATCAAGTTAGTTGCATTGCTCTGCCAATTGCCCCAGCATGGTTTGGCTTTCATCAAATGAAATAATCTCCCTCATTCCTTGCCGTAAAAACGCATTCATCGCAGGCTGCAATCTAATGGCATTATCAATTCGAGCATCACTGCCTTGAACATAAGCTCCAATGGCAATCAGATCTTTATTACGCTGATATTCCGCATACATTTGTTTAACTAAACGAATGGCGTTTATATGCTCAGCTGAAACAATTAACGGTGCCACGCGGCTAATGGAACCTTCAATATCCACCGCAGGATATTGCCCTGCATCCGCTAGAGAGCGGGATAACACAATATGCCCATCTAAAATTGCACGGCTTGCATCGGCAATAGGATCAAGTAAATCGTCATTTTCAGTCAAAATCGTATAAAAGGCAGTAATAGAGCCTTGGTTAACATCACCGTTGCCAGCTCTTTCAACTAAATGAGGTAATTTGGCAAACACTGAAGGTGGATAACCCTTGGTTGCTGGCGGCTCACCAACAGCAAGGGCAATTTCTCTTTGCGCCTGTGCGTAACGCGTTAAGCTATCAATAAGCAATAAAACATCTTTACCTTGATCACGATAGTATTCAGCGAGTCTGGTTGCGGTTTCACAAGCCCTTAAACGCATTAGCGGCGAGGTATCAGCAGGAGCTGCAACGACAATCGCGCGGGAACGTCCCTCCTCACCCAGAATATCTTCAATAAATTCTTTTACTTCTCGGCCTCTTTCTCCTACCAGCCCCACAATAATAATGTCCGCTTTTGTCCCTAAGGTCATCATGCCAAGTAAAACACTTTTACCCACGCCAGAGCCTGCGAACAATCCCATTCTCTGACCTTTGCCCACGGTCAGCATGGCGTTAATTGAACGCACGCCAACATCTAAAGGCTGGCTAATTGCTTGGCGACTAAGAGGATTGATACTTAAACCTTGTCTACTGATAAAGGTGTCCGCTTCAAGCTCACCTAAACCATCAATAGGTTCCCCGTTACCATTAAGCACACGACCAAGCAATTTATCGCCCGCAGGTAAAGCGTTTCGATCCCCGCATGGCATTACTTTTGCTCCTGGAAAAACGCCTTTTAGCTCATCGACAGGCATGAGATAAAGCACATTGCCATTGAAGCCTACAACCTCAGTCATTAACTCGCCATCTTGTGTTTCCACTATACACAAACTCCCAAGAGAAGCTTTGCAACCACAGGCTTCTAGAGTTAAACCAACCACGCGGATAAGGCGACCTGAAGCAATAGGGGATACATTTTTAAGCATCATTTGTTGATGTTTTATTTTATGTAAAAGTGAGCTTTGCCTTTGATTAAACATCAATCTTCTAAATCCTCAGTGCCAGATTGTGAAGATCCATTATCGTCATTATCTTCATTATCTTCAGAAGCAATGGTTGTATTCTGAACACTATTATTGTTGGAAAGAGTGAGCTCATCAGTGCAATTATTTTTATGATTTTGTTCTGATAAAGCTTCTTCAGTTAATTGTGAATAGCGATTAATACAATGGGATAACACTTTATTAAGCTTTTCATCAAGCCGTAAATCCACCTCAGAATATTGATTCTGAATAATACAATCACCTCGTGATAAATGATTATTCGCCTCAAATTGCCAGCAATGCTTATTAATTTCATCTTGAGTATAAATCGACTCAAGCAGTTCAATATCATCTGAATGCAACTGAATAGTGACATTTTTGCTTTGCAGCGGTAGTGCCTTTAATCCTTCTTTTAAGGCTGAGTCGATGTAATTAGGATGAGAGTTTATTTCATGTTTTACAATGGATTTAACCATGGCAATAACGAGGGATAACAATTGCTGCTCAATTTCATCATTGAGAAGAGTTAATGGCTTAGCCAACTCAGTAATAAGCCCATTTAAATAATCCATTTTATTTTTTAGTTCTTCAGCGCCATCACTTAAAGCTTGTTGTTCTCCTTTTTGATAACCCTCTTGATAGCCTTGTTTTAAACCTTCTTCAAAACCATCTTGGTAACCTTGATCTTTTCCTTGTTTAGCGCCTTCTTTCTCAGCGGCATCTCGAATATGTTCAAGCTCTGAAACAGAAGGCGGAGATTGTCTTGGTAAAATATGATGTGACGAATTATTTCCGATTACATCTTTACTATAAATATCTGAATTTAATAGTTCATCATCAATAAAAGGAAGTTCCCAAGTGACGCATTCTTTTCGTTCACTTCGCTCACTTGAATCTTTTATCACAGTTTGATTTGTTTTGGATTGAGATGTATTAGACGAAGCCATCACCACCTCCACCACCTAGCATGACCTCGCCAGCATCAGCTAATTTTCTGGCTGTAGCAAGAATGTCTTTTTGCGCTGCTTCAACTTCGCTCACTCGAATAGGCCCCATAGCTTCAAGGTCATCTAACAACATCTCAGCAGCCCGCTTTGACATGTTCTTTAGCAGCTTATCTCTGAGCGACTCATCAGCACCTTTTAAGGCTTTAGTTAATGCATCCGTTTCAGTATCACGCAAAATGGCCTGAATACCTCGATCATCCACATCCATTAAATTATCAAATACAAACATGAGATCTTGAATTTTTTGAGCCATGCTGGCATCGGCTTCGCGAATGTTTTCCATAATATGGTTTTCAATAGTTGGCTCTAAAAGATTCATAATATTTGCCGCTGTTTGCATGCCACCCATTTTTGCCGCTTGACTACCGCCTTGGTCAATAAATTGTTTTTCCATAATGGAATTTAATTCTTGCAATGCTGTGGGCTGAATTTCATCGAGCTTCGCAATTCGAGTCACAATATCAAGGCGGTTTTTTTCAGGGAATTGCTCAAGTATTTCGGCGGCTTGATCTGGCTCAAGGAAGGACAAGACAATACTTTGGATCTGCGGATGTTCATTTTTAATAATGGACGAAATTTGTCCAGAATCCATCCACTTCAAAGATTCCATACCATGTGCACCGCCAGTGGCAAGAATTTGCTCAATGAGATTTTGCGCTTTATCTTTGCCAAGGGCCGTGGTTAAAGTGTTACGAATAAACGTTTCGCTATTAAAACCCACTGCTGAAAACTTTTGAATTTCCTCAAGAAATAACTGGTGAACTCCCGTCACTTTAAGATGATCATAATCATTCATACTGGTCATGGTGACACCGATTTTTTGCATTTGCTTTGGGTCTAAATGCTTAATAATACTGGCGGCATCAGACTCACTTAAGCTTAAAAGCAAAATTGCGGCTTTTTCAATACCAGACATACCACCGACATCGGCAATCGGCACACTCAAAGTGGCATTGTTTGAATTGTTCTCTAAAACAGGTGTTTTATTTGTCATCTTCTTTTAACCAATTACGCACCACTAAAGTAGATAATTCAGTTTCATTACTGACCAGCGCTCGAATTGATTTCAACATTTGATCTGCACTATGAATATTTGGAATTTGAATAGAGCCATCTTCATTGTAACTGTATTCGACATCCGGTGACGCAAGCATGCCTATAGGCTCTGCTGCATATTGATCTTCAATTTCAGCCAGTTCATTACTGCTTTCAAGGGCAGGGGCATTATGCCTGGACTGTGGTTGCATAATATTTTTAAGAATGGGTCTAAAAATGGCAAAGATCGCAATTAATACCAAGAAACCGACTAAAGCCAACTTAATTAATTTCCAAAACCAGCTTGCTTCCCAAAATGATGCCGCAGGCGGTTTTTCTAGTTCTATTTCCATAAATCGCACACTCACCACTTTAATGACATCGCCTCGAGCCTTATCAAAACCAACAGCCCCTTCAAGCAAATCATTAATGTTTTTGAGTTCATCATCAGTTCGAACTTCTTTAGGACTTTCAGCATCGCTTGCTGGCTTATAATTTACCGCCACAGAAACACTCACCCGCTTAATAATGCCAACCTGTTGCTGAGTGTGACTAATAACAGTATTCACTTCAAAATTTCTCGTGGTTTCTTGATGCTTATTGCCTGACGATTCTTTCGTCACAGCAGTAATTTCTCCAATTTCAGTAAATTCAGAATCTTCAGGGGGCTGATTAGTAAGCGCACCGGGAACGCCTGATGGTTTTGAGTTATTTGAATTGGTTTCTAATGTCATTTCGCTGCGAACGACTGATGATTTAGGATCGTAGCGCTTAGCAGTTTCTTCTTTAGCAGTAAAATCCATAGCAACATCCACTTGGGAAGTGAAATTTTCAGGACCTAAAATGGGCATCAATATCGCTTCAATTTTATTGCGATATTCAGCCTCCTTTTGCTGCACTAATTCTTGCTCTCGTCTTGCTTTTGCTGAAATACCAGTTCGACTTCCAGAATTAAGTAACCGTCCATTCGAATCGGTAACAGTCACTTTTGAGGGCTCAAGTCCTTCTACAGCAGACGATACAATATCAACGATGGAATCAACGGTTTCTTGCTCCAAGGCAGCTCTTCGCGTTGTCACCACAACTGTTGCGCTTGGTTTTGATCTTTTTCGAGTAAATACATTTTCTTTTGGAATGGCTAAAATAACTTTAGCTCTGCTAACGCTATTCAATTCTTCGATGGTGCGTGCTAAATTCTGCTCGCGGCTAAATTGAAGTCTTGCCCTTTCCATTCTTTGACTCACGCCAAATCCGCTGTCTTTATTCAGGTAATCATTTGATGATGAAAGGGTATCAATACCTTCTTTTCTAAGTAAAATTTTTACCTGCTGAAATAAATCAACGGGAACTTTAATGACATCTAATTCAATTTGATAATCAATTCTATTTTTATCAAGCACATCCAGCACTTCCACCATTTGCTGAGAGTCCATTTTACCAAGGGGACGATAATCTGGCTCCTGAGCCCAAAGCACTACATAAATAACCAAAACTAAACAAATCGTCAGTAATAAAATCATCGAGATTTGTTTAAAAATATGATTGGAATTTAAATTAGCAAGCGGTCTTTTCCCATCGGCATTAACCACGGGAATATTATCGCCATGTGAAACTGGTGCTTGGTTAGGATCCGCTACAATATCTGTGCTCAAGATTGATTACTCGCCAAAAGCCATTAAACAGGCATACTCATAATTTCTTTATAAGCATCTACCATCTTATTTCTAACCTGTAAGGTGGCTTCAAATGCAACGCTTGCTTTTTCCCTTGCTATCACTGTATCTGATAAGGTCACTTTGGGGTTGCCTAATTCCATTTGCGTAGCCAGCTCTGCTGAGTTTGCCTGCATTTGATTAACCTGTCCTATGGCTTGGGACAATAACGCACTAAAATCAGAACCAGAGACATTGGATGTGAGTTGCTTAATAATTTCATTTGAATTTGAAATATCTGGAGATAGTTGGCTTTTAAGCGCCTGCATTTCTGCAAATAATGAATTCTCACCTAATTTCATTGTTAACTCCCGACGCCATATTGTTGACGAATAAAGACTTATAGGAGTTAAAGCAATTAACCTGCCAATTTATATTTTGCGCGCCATGGACAAAGATAAAGTACCAAGTTTAATGTAAAACTAACTCGGAATATTAATGCCACTGTCACGCATGCGCGCCATTTTATAGCGTAACGTTCTAGCACTTATTCCCAATTTATTTGCAACTTGCTTTCGATTTCCCTCAAACTGATGTAATGCTTCAAGGATGATTTCATGTTCTTGCAATTGTAATTCTTTACCTAAACCATCACTGGAAACCTGAACATCATTTAAAGAGTGTGCATCACTTAAGATACTAGAAGAACTTGGTTCTAGTGATTCAACAGTATTAGTGATGTCTTTATCATCAGAATCTTGCTTATCGATAATCACATCTTGCGCTTAATTTCGTTGCCTTGGCATAAAATCATTGCTCGGTGCATCACATTATCAAGCTCTCTTACATTTCCAGGCCATGCATGGGCTAATAATATTTTTTTCGCATTCCCATCGAGCTTTGGTGTTTCAACTAAATTAGCGCTGGTTGCGTGCCGCTGAAGCAAATAAAGTGCTAAAGGTAAAATATCTTGCTGACGCTGATTTAATGGTGTCCATGCCAAAGGAAAAACATTAATACGGTAGTAAAGATCTTCCCTAAATGCTCCTTTTTTGATGCTCACTTTTAAGTCACGATTTGATGTTGCCAATACTCGTACATTCAGTTTTATGGTTTTTCTACCACCTAAACGCTCAACCTCTTTTTCTTGCAATACTCTCAATAACTTAACTTGTAGCCCTAAGTCCATTTCAGAGATTTCATCAAGTAATAAAGTGCCACCTTGCGCCTGTTCAAATTTTCCAGGACAAGCTTGATAAGCGCCTGTAAAAGCACCTTTCTCATAACCAAAAAGCGTCGCTTCAAGCATATTTTCAGGAATCGCAGCGCAATTAATTGCCACAAAAGGCTTATTATTACGCTGGCTTTGTTGATGAATATAATGGGCTAAAACTTCTTTACCGGAGCCACTTGGTCCAGTGATCATAACCGAAGCATTCGAAGCGGCAACCCGATCAGCCAAAGCAAATAACGCAATGCTTTTTTCATCAACTGCAATGGGCTGATTAATATTGGTTTTTATTGGTAGATAGCGACTGACTTGATCTAACAGTACCTGAGGAGAAAAGGGTTTTGCTAAATAATCCACCGCACCTTGTTTTATAGCATTGACCGCATTATCAACGGTTGCAAAGGCCGTCATTAGTAATAAAGGAATTTTAGGGTAATACTCTTTAAGGTGATTAAGAAGTCCTATTCCGCCGATACCAGGCATTTGAATATCACTTATTACCATGTCAAATTGACTCGATTTTAAAGCTATAATGGCAGCTTCTGCACAGTCCACTCCAACACATTCATATTGAGATAATGATAACGTGTCGACAAGTGCTTCACTCAAGGCTGCATCATCTTCTACTAATAAAATTTTTGCATCAAACATTTACGCCTCCGTTGATACTTTTGATATCAAGCCATCTTGGTGATTTTCTTCAGCGCTTGATTTAAGACTCAAATCGCATCGCGGGAAAATTAAACAAAATTGACAACCTTTATCGAAATTACATTGAATATCTAGCTTACCGCTATGGCGCTTTACCACTGACTGAACAACAGCAAGTCCTAATCCTGTTCCTTGGGGCTTGGTTGTAAAAAATGGCGCAAGTATTTTCTCTTTAAGCTCGTTATTAATTCCTTTGCCATTATCTGTAATGGTTAAACTTAAATTCTCATCATCATTTGTCGCTTGCAGCTCAATAACATTCGCCCCCGCTTCAATACTATTAATCACAAGGTTATTAATTGCTGAACTCAGCGTATTTAAGTTAGCCATTATTTTTGCGGAAGAATTATTAATAAAATTAATCTTAACTTTACGACTTGACGAAAACCCATCAGAACTGGCAATGACTTTTTGACAAATATCATCAGCACTAACAGAACTTGTTATTTCATTATGCTGGCCCTGAGCCATTAACAGCATGTCGTTAACTTGATGTTCTAACTCGTTTAGTCTTTCTAATAACTTTTTTTGAAATTTATTTTTATCTTTCAATTGAAGTTTGTTATTTGCTAGGTTTGATGCGTATAACACCGCAGCCGACAGCGGCGTTCTCACTTGATGAGCAAGTCTTGCAACCATTTCGCCAAGGGCAGATAAACGCTGCATATGTGAAATATTTTTTTGAAGTAAACGGGTTTCAGTGAGATCGGTTAGCACGATTAATTGACCATCATCATGATTTAAAGGCGTAATGGTTAATTTTATTTGACGCCCATTTTTTAATGACACTTCGTAACCATCATCTTTTTGCGGCGCAAAACAATACTCAATGATTTTTATCCAGCGCTCTTTTACAAGAGTGCAATTTAATAATTGAATAGCAGCAGGATTGGCATCAACAATAACGCCATGGCTATTAAGAATGATGACTCCAGAAGGCAATGCTTTTAAAATATGCACCATTTGATCAGACATATTTTCAGCATCTTTCTTTGGAACCCACTCTTTACCGATGTACTCAATGGAAGGAAGCTTAGCAACAGAGCCGGCTAACATAAATCTCCCCGTCAAAAATGATCCTATCAGGGGTAAAGCATCATCTATGCCAATCGCAATAAGTGGTTAAGGTTACTCTTTTGACATGCCATATTTACGCATTTTTTCAACAAGGGTTGTTCTGCGCATCCCCAAAGTATCAGCCGCACGGGCAACGACATTATCTTGCTGCCTAAGCGCTTGCCTTATCATATCTGTTTCAATTTCGGCCAATAAATCTTTCAAGTTAATGCCATCTTTTGGAAGCTGATTAGGCAAAAAAGCCGTATTTTCAGTTGGTGCTTCATCACTGAAAAGCTCTGTTATCATTTCTTGCTCTGTAATTTGAGGAGCAAGTTCAACCGCAACTTCATAAATAGGCACATCAATATGACGGTATTTTTTCGGTAAATCATTGACATCAATCAATCCGCCAGGATACAAAATAGATAAGCGTTCAATCAAATTAGAAAGCTCTCGTACATTACCTGTCCAGAGGTGTTCTTTTAAAGAATCAAGCGCTCGCTGAGTAAAGCGAATTTTACTCTTACCTTCGTTAAAAACACGAACAATAAGCTCTTGTAATAAAAGAGGAATATCTTCTTTACGCTGACTTAATGATGGCATTTCAATTGGAAACACATTTAAGCGATAAAAGAGATCCTGACGAAAATCATTATCATCAATCATTTTATCAAGATCGCGATGAGTCGCAGCAACAACGCGAACATTTGCTTTAAGGGTTTTAGTACCACCGACTTTTTCAAATACTCGCTCCTGCAAAACTCGCAATAACTTAACCTGCATCTGAAGCGGCATATCACCAATTTCATCAAGAAAAAGCGTTCCTCCTTCAGCCAGTTCAAAGCGGCCTTTGCGAGCACAAATCGCGCCAGTGAAAGCGCCTTTTTCATGACCAAAAAGCTCACTTTCCAATAATTCTGGCGGAATAGCGCCACAATTGACGGGAATAAAAGGCCCTTTTCGTCTATCGGATAAATAGTGAATATTGCGGGCAACCACTTCTTTACCCGTGCCTGATTCACCAAGAATAAGCACTGAGGCTGAAGAATTAGCCACTTGGTGAATAAGATGCCTTACCTTGGCAATGCCACGACTTGAACCGACTAAGCTTCGAAATAACTTAGTTTGATTACTTTCAACAGGCGTATCTAGATGTTTAGCGCGTCCAAAAACTTGGCAATAATGCAATAACTCTGTGAGCTGAGGATAGGTAAAAGGAAATTCAATTTTGCCTAAAATATTACCAGATGTCATCGATGCTCCAGCACCAAACACCAATATTGGCTGCAATGGATACTGCTCTGCAAAATCAAGCGCCTCAGAGACATCGCTAGTATCAACGGACATAATCACCGCTCGATAACTGGTGTTATTCATTTTCGATGTTAATTCATTGAGCTCAACGTTGACAATATCTTCACCAAGGAACTCAAATACATGAAATAAACGAGTCGCATTTTTTGACGGTGTTGATACCAATAAAATTCTTTGATCAATTTGCATCATTTGATATGCCAACAATTAACGAACAATGAGTTGCATTCAAAAGTGATAGCCAAATTAGACTAGCACCTACAAAATGAATACAAATTTACACTAAAAAAGTGCCTTCTTTGTCTATTTTGGCTGTTACATATCGTCAAATTAATCATTTAATCGAATGCACAAAATAGTCTATCCAATCCATCGGAAATTTAGCTTCATACACCTTTATTAGTATTTAAATGCTTAATAAACAGATTAAAATCGGCATTCAAATAAATAATAATTCAACGTGTTATCGTCAATTATCTGTCAGAAGTCAAAAAGGCGCAAATTATGCGCCGAATTTTTATTACCAATTGAATATTTAGCTGATGGAATGTTTGCACTAACCTACCTGCGAAGCTTCAGAGATATAATGCTGTTCAAAGGGAATTTTATCCCATCCTTCTTTGATATTTTTTAATATATAAATTACATCATTGATAGTATCAATATCATTATTAAGATTGGCATTAGATAAATTAATTACCATAAACTGGTATAACTCATAAAGATTTGTTGATATCTGACCGCCAAGATCCATATTTAAACTGCTGCTCAAACCATTAATAATGCCAATGGCTTTATTAATCGCAAGTCCCTTTTTTTCCATATTATTTTCTTCAATAGCAGTTCGAATTTCAATTAATCTTTCAAGTCCGCCAGTAAGCATCATTTGTATAACACGGTGGGGCGATGCGACTGTAATTTCACTTTGAATTGAAAACTGACGGTATGACTTTAAATTGCCTCTCATATTTACCTACCCATTAATATCGAATTTTTTATACAATTTAATCTGAGCTTCATTTCTGGATAATGATAAAAACTCAGCTTTATTCTGTTGTTGGATTTTAATTATTCTTGATACGAACTCGTTAATTTTATGTAAATATTGATATATTTGTTCATTACTCAGTAAATTGCTGTTAATTAATTTATCTAACGCTTGCTGTCGCTTTGAAATTTCATTTAATACAACTTCAAGCACGTCTTCTTTTTCACTTTCAAGGGAAGATAATTCCAACGTTTTTATTAGCGACAATATATGATTATCAATTTGATTTATATCTGTCATATTTCTAGTTATATCGTTCTCATTTTCAATAAATTATCTATTAACTACGCCAGGCAAAGAGTTCAAACGTTCTATCAATCCTGCGCTTTGTTGATTAAATTTTGCGACAATTAAATCCATTGTATTAAATTGTTTAGTTAACCTTGACTGCAAAAATTCCATTTTTAAATTAAATCTTTCTCTTCCTTCCTCAAGCCTTGTCATTTCATTTTGATAAGACTTTTCTCGCCCGCTGATGATGCCTGTTGATTTTACGTAATTATCGATCATTGTATCGAATTGCTCCGCAATTCCCGTTTGATCATTAGCAAATAACCCGCCTAATTCTTTATTATCAATGGCGTCTTCAAGCTTAGCGTTATTAATGTTCATCGTGCCATATTGATCAATACTAATTCCTATATCGTATAGAGAATTACTGTTACTTTGGGTGGCAACGACACTTCTAATTTGTGTGACCAGCGACCTAACCATGGAGTCACCCTGCAATGACGACGAGGTTTTGGAAGTCGAATTATATCTTGATACGCCATCAATAGACTTCATAAGCGAATTATAAGCATCCACAAATTTAGTGATGTTTGCTTTTATAGGTGCTTTATCATCTTCAATAATCAACGTTGCCCTATCTGATGCGTGGGCTTCAAGTAGGTTAATTGTCACCCCTGTTAAAGCTGAAGAATATTGGTTACTTTGAGAAGAAACTTGCAGTCCATCGATTTTCATTACTGAATATTGAGCCGCATTTAATGTCGAAATATTGCCACCGTTAAATGTATTCGCTAATCCACTGCCATTGGTTGCAACCGCAGAAATGTTTAATGCATTACTGGTTCCTGTTTTCTTTGACGTAAACACTATTCGAGCACCATTTTCAGTCGTCAGGTTTGAAGCTGCAACCATATCGTTTTCGCTGTGGTTATTTATCTTATTGGCAACATCGTACATGTCATCAGTAGGATCAACAGTAATGTCAAAGGATTCTCCATTACTTGCAATAGTAATAATACCCTCTCCAACTGCAGTTGATGAATCGCTTAAAAATGCACTGCCTGCTTTGTGGCGAGTGGCAACTCTGACTACTTCTATTTCAAATTCGCCAATCTGAGCATCACCACCGGCCTCAGCGGAAATTAAATTACTATCACCCACAGAGATTTTTTTTGGCGATAATATGTCACTCTCTTTATATGACTCAATCACATTTTGAAATTCAGATAGCGCGCTTTTCAAGCTTCCAAAAGCAGAAAGTTTGGCATTAATTGTCTGCTCTGATTTATTATAAATTGCCTCTTTAGGCAATTGCTGAGCCTCAACCAATACTTTTACAATATTGTTGATATCCAGCCCAGAGCCTAATCCCGTTGCAGTTAAAGCCATATATCCTCACTTATGCCAGTCATCATTGACAAAAGTTTAAACCTTTAAATTTACGCTTTTGTTTCCATAATTAACCCAGTGACATCAGACATTTTTTTAGCAAGATCAAGTGCTTCAGCACTTGGGATTTGCCTTATTAGATCACCCGACTTCTCATCTAATACACTAACAACACTTTGGCCTGACTTCGTATCTACCCTAAACACTAAGTTTTTCTTCATCATTGACATCATGTCTGACATCTGAGTTGATATTTTCTCAAGGGCATCAACCGATGCTTGCTGCGTTTTAGGCTCTTCAGTAGCTTCTACCCTTTGTGGTTGCGCCACGGTTTGTTCAACATTTTTTGCTTTAACAACTGCTTGCTTTTGATTGTCTTGACTAATCGTATTTGTCGTTACATTAATATTGTTCGACATATTTCACCCCTAGCGTTTTATCACGCTGTAAATCTTCAATTTGTCCTAAATGAATAATGAGGGAGGAAACTCCCTACTAATTCGAGGACTTATTGGAATTGTTTTATAGCAGCGCCAGTGCAATCTGTGGTAATTGATTTGCTTGCGCTAGCATGGCTGATCCTGTCTGTTGCAACACTTGATTTTTAGTCATTTCAGATGTTTCTTTAGCAAAATCCACATCAACAATACGACTTCTTGCATCAGCAACATTGGATTGTGTATTTCTACTATTGCTGATGTTGTATTCAAGACGATTTTGAAATGCACCTAACTTAGAACGTTGTGCATCAATTCTTTCAATTGCGGTATCAATTCTCGTTATCGCTGAAGTTCTACCGGCGGCAGAAGATACAGAAATTGCGTTGACTGAAAGGTTTGCAGCTCGACTATCAGCAATTGAAAGAGTTAACGTTTCGCCAAGTTGATGACCAATTTGAAACGATTTGCCGGCTGAAAAGTTAGCATCTAATAATTTGGTATTACCAAATGCTGTTGTATTCCCAATTGCTGTAATTTCGCTTCTCAATTCTTCAAGTTCGCCTTGTAATGATTCGACATCATCTTGAGAATTTGAACCATTTTCTGATTGAACAGCTATCTCACGCATACGCTGCAACATATTTGTTTGTTCTTGCAATGCACCTTCAGCAATTTGAGCAATAGAAATGGCATCATTAGCATTACGCATGCCAACCTCTAATCCTTTAATTTGACTATTGAGGCGATTAGAAATTGCAAGTCCTGCAGCATCATCCTTTGCGCTGTTAATTCGTAAGCCACTTGATAAACGCTCCATGCTAATACCTAAGTTACTATTTGATAAATTTAAATTCTTCTGTGCTTTCATCGATAACACATTTGTATTTACTGTGATTGCCATTATTTAGTCCTCACTGTTGGCTACCAATATTCAACAACTGAATGTTGATTACTTGCTTTACAGTATATTTAACGGCATATATTTGATTAACTTTAATACTTTCCCATTAGGCTAAGGATTAATATTTAAAAGCACATTTATTATTTATTGGTTTTATGCCAACAGCATCTTTAGGTCGCTTAAGTATATTTAGAATATGAGAAGTGAAATAACGTTATAAATAATCAAATAACGAAATTGAACCAACGCGCCCTATTACGCTTGATATAGCATTTAACGCAAACTTTTGTTCTTCAAGTTCTGAAATAGCCACCGAATAATCTAAATCTTCAAGAATTGATAATGCATTAGCATTAACCACTTTTTCTTCATTAAAGCGTGAAGTAAACCCATCCAATTGTTTTAAATTATTACCTACTCGTGTTCTTGATACACTGAGTTTTTCAACGGCATTATCAATATTACCTATGATTTTTTTTATCTCTGAACGGCCATAAGGTGTTTGAACAAAACCATCATCAACTAATTCAACTGTCGATTGCATCACATCAAAAATATTTATGTTATTTTGGTAAGACATCTCTACGGAGTCTCCCACCTTCGGTTCACCCGAAATCGTTATTTCAACACCGTGAATATTAATGGGAATAGCACTATCAAATGGTCGAATTCGCCCCACAATATTATTGGCAGCATTTGGATCTGGATTAATGATCATTAGTTCAAGCGTATTGTTACCGTTATCAAAAAAGCTTAATCTGTAGTCATTTAATCCATTATTATTATAATTTTGCTCATCAAAAATACGCGCTGTTTCAATGTAAAATTCGCCAGCCTGTTCAACATCGTAGCTAGGGCTAAAATTGCCTATGCTATTTTCTGCCGTCATAAAAGCTTGTTCACCATTAACGTTAACAGCAACTTCTGCAGCATAGGCTAGGGAGGCGTGACGCACGCCATTATCTCCGTTGTAACGGATATTGTTATTTTCATCCAACTCAAAGGGTTTAGTGTCAGTTTGAAAGCCTGAAAATAAATAATTACCCGACTCATCAGTATCATTGGCAATACTAAGCAATGTGTTTAGGTCTTCTTGCATTTCAGCTGCAATTTGCTTTCTGCCGATATCAGTAATGCCTGCGTTATTGACGTTTAGCACTCGATTTCTAAATGCTGCGATGACATTTTCTGCCATATCAAATTTTGATTCGGTCAATGACAAACGATGATTTGCAAAATTAATATTTCTTAGATATTGATCTATGACTTTATTTTGCTGATTAAGATTAACAATACCAATAGCGGCAATGGGATCATCCCCTGCACTATTCACTTTTTTACCGCTACTTATTTGTCCGACTAATTGTGCCGTCTTATTTTGTTTAGCCAGCATGCTGTTAATATTTTGAGTGAACACTTGATTGGTAGAAATTCGCATGGTTTATTCTCCTACCTCATGGACTCAACTAAAGTATCAAAGAGCTGCTGCGCCACACTGATTACTCTAGCTGATGCTTGATATGATTGCTGATGTTTTAATAAATTAGCCGCTTCTTCATCTAAATTGACACCGGATTTTTCGTCTACTTTTAATTGCGCAAAGGTTAATATGCTGACAGATGACTCGTTTCGAATTTCTGCCGATTTAAATTTACGCCCAATAGTAATTTGTGAATGCTGGAAAATATCAATAAAGCGACTTCTGCCACTGTTCATGACCATGGTTTCATTGATTTGAGACATTTCTAATGCGTTGCGGTTATCACCAACACCAAAAGAAAAATCCAAAGTGAAACGCTCAATACTATTGGCGTCGGCGTTAAGGGATAATTCAAAACCGTTAACATTAATCGATGGTGGAGTATATGCATTTACGCCTAATGATTGCCCATTTGTATTAAATAATTCAAAGGTATTAGCCGCGCTATTAATTTCGATTGTCAACTCATTACCTGTGGTTGGAAAATTCGTAGCGTTTCGATTATTGATATTGACTAATTTAAGGAATATATCACCAGCATTTTGCGCATCAGGCTTAATGCTATAACTTGCGGCAGCAATGTCATTCGCATTGCCTAATGTCATGGTTAAACCTGACGCTGAGCCTGATGTTGGTCTAATAACAAAAGCATCACCAACGACCATGGCACCATTTAAATTCAAATCAAAACCATCAGCACCGATTAACTGATTTTGAATTAATGTCAGAGTCTGATTTTCATTGGTAGTTAGATTCTTAAGATTGTACTGCCCTTGAGCCGTAAATTTCAGCTCATAAGCTAATGTCGATGAGTCAAGTATTGAAGGATCAGTTACATCAATAGTAATATTTGCATTACCCGCATTTGATGAGTAAGTACCGACTCGATGGCCTTGCATATTTTGAGCATTAATATCAGAAAAAAAGTTCTGCCCCACATTACCCGTTAAATCAAAGCCAAGACTTTGCATTTCATTGAATTTATGCGCGACGCCCATAGCTAATTTATCAAGTTCAAGTTGAATTGGCGTTAGCGTATTATCTCTAAAATCAAAATACCCGCCTAACTCACCGCCGAGATTTTTAGTACTAATCCGCTGAGTTTGAAAACTATTTTTGAGCTCTAATCCAACTTCTTCTTTAAAGGGATCGCCTTCGATAACATTAAACTTGGATGCATGACTGCCCGTCACCAACATCACAGCGCCACCGACCATGATATTTTTAGCGCCAGTTTGAGTATCAATGACGGTCACATCTGTATGTTTACTTAACTCCTTGATAAAACTGTCTTGCCTATCAAGCAAAGTCGAATTACCAGTGTCTTGCTGCATTTCGATATTGAGGTCTGCCAAAGCTTGGGCTAGTGTATTAATTTGATCTGTAATCGCTTCAATTTGAATATTGATTTCATCGTGTTTGCCAGAAAGCATGTATTGCATTTGATTTATTTCATCGGCTAAATGCTCCGCGTTAAGTAGAACATCGGTTCTAATACTACTGTCTGCGGGTAAATCGGCAAGATTGGCAAGACCCGAATATAAATGATTAAATGAATCTGGAATTGCGCGGCCCGCCTCTGAATACAACTGATCTAAATATTGAATTTGCTGAACGCCAACCCCAGCATAATGATTGTTAGAGACACTGGTGCGAAGTTCATTAGTCAAAAACTCATCGTAAATACGCTTGATACTATTAATTTTCGATCCAGTTCCATAATACTGCCCGCCAAGCATATGACTTGAATTAGCTGTTTGATCAGCAACTTGCCGATGATAACCCTCGCTATTCACATTGGCGATATTATGGGTTGTTACTTCGATTTGGTTGCGGGAAGTCGATACACCATTCCTGCCCACACCTAATAAATCAACCGCCATACATCACCTCATTACCGATTAAACTTTTGAGAAATAACGCCCATGACCGACATCACCTTTTCAACATAGTTAGGATCTGTTGCATATCCTGCATTTTTAATACTTTTTATAAATGAATGTGCATTTTCCACTGAGATGTTTTTATATCTTGGGTTATTTTTAATAAAGTTAACAAAATCGTTAAAACTGTCTTTATATGAAGAATAAGAACGAAAGAATGCTTGAGTTGTTAAGGGTTCATTATTTTCATATTCAGTGGTTTCAGTATTTACCTTATCGCCTGTCCAATTGTTATCGGCTTTAATATTAAAAAGATTAAAACTTGAATTGCCATTTTTATGCTTAATGACATTTTTACCCCACCCAGTTTCTAACGCGCTTTGCGCTAATAAAACTTGTGGACTAACACCTAATTTATTCGCGGCATCCTTTGCTAACGGAAATAACTGCTGAATAAAATTTTCAGTTTTCGCAAAATGATTACCATTCGCTGACTTTAACGATTCGGTATATTCATTAATTAAATGACTTTTATTATTTACAATGCCATTTGGTGTTTTAAAACTGCGCAGTATTGATGAAGGCGTAAACTCATCGGTATTGCCAGACAATTGCTGCACCATTAAATCCGATAGCCCTAACACGCCTTTGGCACCTAATTCCACCGACAGCTGCTGATCATGCATTTGCTGGTAAAACTTAACCGACTGATGATTCATCGGGCTATCGGATTCAAAAGCCGCATTAGCCGCTCGCATGCTTTTCATTACCATTTGCACAAAAATGGCTTCAAATTGCTGCGCCACTTCCTTTAATGCCGATTTATCTTGTTCTTGAGTACGCTGTCGTAATGAATCAAGTCCAGACAAATCAAAAAAATGGCTAGTATCAGGTAGTTTATTCATCGTTTCCGTTTAATTATTAAATAATAATTAACTCACCATGCAATGCACCTGCCACTTTCAGTGCTTCAAGGATCGCAAGTACATCGGAAGGTGCAGCACCAACTAAATTGATGGCCCTCACCAACTCATCCAGTGTGGCTCCCGTATCCAGTTTAAACATGCGTTTGTTAGATTCAGTAATCTCAATATCGCTATCAGGTGTCACGATAGTTTCACCGCCAGCCAAAGCATTTGGCTGAGAAACATTAGATGTTTCAGATATAGTGACAGTCAGTCCACCATGTGTTATCGCCGCGGGCAACAAGCGTACATTTTGACCAATAACTATGGTGCCAGTTCTTGAATTAACAATGATTTTTGCAGAATCGAGCGCTTCTTTAACCTCAAGGTTTTCAAGTGTTGCAAGAAAAGAGACGCGCTGAGTTCTATCTCGTGGCGCGCTGACTCTAATTGATGATGCATCTAACGGCATCGCAATGCCTTCCCCTAACAAATCATTAATGACTTTTGCGACATTTTTTGCCGTTGAGAAATCGGCTCTGTGCAAATTAAACGTAAGATGTTCTCCCTGAGCAAAGGGGTTTTTAACTTCACGTTCAACGATGGCACCATTGGGAATCCTGCCCACTGTCGGTGTATTTTGAATCACCTTTGAACCATCTTTGCCCTCAGCACTGAATCCACTTACGACTAAGCTTCCTTGGGCAATAGCATAAACTTGACCATCAACGCCCTTCAAAAAGGTCTGCAATAAATTGCCGCCCCGTAAACTTTTGGCAGAGCCTAAACTTGAAACCGTCACGTCAAGTCGCTGACCGGGCTTGGTAAATGCAGGCATATCGGTATGAATAGCAACAACGGCAACATTTTTGACCTTAGGCCGAAAATTATCAGGTAAGTTAATACCAAATTTTTTAAGCATGGTTTTAAAGGTTTGCTCTGTATATCGCGTTTTTTCACCTGTACCGGGAAGACCAACCACCAGACCATAGCCTAATAATTGGTTATCTCGTATTCCTTGAATATTGGCTATATCTTTAATTCTTTGTGCAGCAGACAGTTGAGAAAATGTCACTAATAACAACAGCTGAATTAAGCGCATATTCGTTTGATTTAGCTTCACAGTGGCCACCATTTTCCAAAAATAATTTTGCTTAACCAACCCACTTTTTGATTATCTGCAAAAGTACCTGTACCGCTATATTGAATACGAGCATTGGCAATACGAGGTGAATCGACGGTATTATCTGGCTTGATATCTTCTGCTCTAACAATGCCTGTTAGACGAATAAATTCTTCACCATTATTTATGGTCATCCATTTTTCGCCTCTGATCACCAAATTACCATTGGCTAGCACTTGCATGACATTGGCGGAAATATTGCCAGATAAACTATTGCCTTGCTTCGTTTTTGCGCCTCTATTGGTGACCATACTGTCGTTATAGGTCAAATCAATAGGTAAACCTTTAATCGTGGCTTTCTGACCCAAGCCGAGAACAGGTTCAAGGGAAAGACTTGAATTTTTATTTAAGTGATTATTGGCATTTTTACTGGCCTGGGTTGATTCCGTCAACACAACGGTAATAATGTCGCCCACTTTATGTGCCCTGATATCAGAGAATAATGTCGCTCGATTGTCATTGAACATAGAACCTGTGATCTGCACTTGATGTGAATGTTGCTCTGGCGGCACTGGCGCATAATACGGATCGTCAACAAAAGGCGTAATAGGGGATGAACATCCCAAAAGTCCATAAAATAATAGCAACTGCATAATTACTGCGACGAACAGTCTCATAGTTAAGCCTTAAAGATTCTGATTCACGTAAGCTAACATCTGATCAACCGCTGAAATCACCTTAGAATTCATTTCATAAATTCGCTGGCTTTCAATTAAGTTCACCAATTCTTCAGTGACATTAACGTTGGACGTTTCCAGCGCCCCTTGACGAATCGCCCCCATGCCATCCAATGACGCAACACCTTCGATTGGTATGCCACTAACTCCTGTCTCTAAATACAAATTTTGCCCCATAGGAGAAAGTCCTGCGGGATTAATGAAATCAACGATACTTATCTGACCTACTACTTGGTTCTCAACTGCATCAAGAGTTTTAACAGATACTTCACCGGTTTCAGAAATAGTGACGCTAGTAGCATCAGAAGGAATAATGATGACTGGCTGAAGTAAATAACCCGAACCTGACGTCACGACTTGTCCAAGTTCATCCATTGAAAATTGACCGTTACGAGAATAAGCAGCGCGTCCATCCGGCAATTGCACTTCAAAAAAGCCATCCCCTTCTATCATTAAATCCATTGAATTAGCCGTTGTTACCATGTTTCCTTGAGTAAACAATTTTTGCGTAGCCACCACTTTGGTGCCTGAGCCTAAATTAACGCCATTGGGCAATTTATTGCCTGCGGCGCTGATGCCACCTGGCTGACTCACCGTTTGATATAGTAGATCTTCAAAAACGCCTCGGCTTTTTTTAAAGCCAATACTGCTGGCATTAGCCACGTTATTAGAAATAACAGAAATATTGGTTTGCTGAGCATCTAAACCGGTTTTACTGATCCATAGTGCTGGATGCATAACGTCTCCTAACTCACGCGCATCAAAGATGCGGATGATTTATCAATTTCTTCAGCGGTTTTCATTAGCTTAATTTGCATTTCAAATTGCCGCTGGTGATCGATTAATGAAATCATTTCAGATATCGCATTAACGTTACTTCCTTCAATCATGCCACTTTCTATATTGACATCGATATCTGCTGGAATAACTTGACCATCGTGGCTTCTAAAGAGTCCGTCCTTACCTTTAATCAAATCTTTGAACTCAGGATTAACTAATTTTATTTTTGCCACCTCATTAATGGTTCCGAGTGGCGCACCTCTGGGACGGACAGTAATGACACCATCTTTACTGATATCCACTTTCTGGGCTGGCAAAGGAATCGTAATAGGACCAATATCCCCCATAATTGGATTTCCTCTGGCATTGACGAGAGCGCCTGTTGCATCAAAACTTAAACTTCCTGCGCGGGTATAAGCCTCATCACCATTTGCATCTAGAACGGCTATCCAGCCATTGCCTTTAACCGCAATATCGAGATCTCTATTCGTTGTTTTATATACGCCAGAATCATAGTTAACTAATGGATTTTCAGTGATGGCATAAACCCGTGTATTAAGCGCAGCGCCATTAACTTGCATGGAACGCCCTACTTCCATATCCGCTTTAAAGCCATCGGTATTAGCATTAGCGAGATTATTCGCCCTCACTGCTAAAGAGTTCATATTTTGTTTTGCACCAGTCATGGCGATATAAAGAAATTTATCCATATTTTTATTCTTTTAAATAAAAGTGTTAATAAAAGTTTTTAATTCCACGAGTTAATATGATAATTAAAAATCAAATTATTTAACGAATTTGAAGAATGGCTTGCTGCAAAGTATTGTTCACTTCAAATGTTCTAGAGTTAGCCTGAAAGTTTCGCTGAGCTGAAATTAAATCGACTAATTCAGTGGTTAAATCCACATTTGACTGCTCAAGTGATGACGATTGAATTCGCCCGAATGAACCGCTATTGGGCTCCCCCGACATCGAAACACCAGAGGTAGGGCTTTCTTTCCAGTAGCCACTCCCTTGCGGAGTTAAACCTTGTTGATTTGCAAACCGAGCTAAAGCAACTCTGGCAATAGGTACATAGGTACCATTACTGTATGCCCCTTTAATCAGACCATCAGGCCCAATATCAATATTGGTTAAAATGCCTAACGTACTGCCGTTTTGAGAAAGTTCAGTGATATCAAATTTAGAGGCGTATTGAGTCGGATTATTAAAGGCAATAGTTAGTTGCTGATTACCGTCTGCTCCGGGAGGAATAACACCTGCACCGCCTATACCCAAAATTTCAGTAGTAATCTGTGTTGGCGATGTTTCCACATACTGACCAGATTCATCAAACCTTATGGTAGATGCTTTCCAACCATTAATGTTAGCCGCATTGACTGTGGCATCAGCAAGACCATCGGCATTAGTATCTACGTCGTAAACACCTGAAACACCATTTAAATCGACCTGACTACCATCTATTTCATAAAAAGCAGCCCAATAATTACCCGTTGTATGTGATGCATTTTGTGGTTTAACCCAATAAGTGGTTAATACATGGGATTCACCCAGAGAATCATAGAATGACATGGATGTGGTCGCGTTATAAGAATTGGGATCAGCAGGATTAAAATTGCCTATATCTTTGGCAAGATCAGATGCATTTAAATTCATTTTCATACTAACATCGGTTGTTGCAACAGCTTTTCCTGCAGTCTCAGGAATTTGTATTGGCTCAGATGTCACAAGATTAATTGTTTTTGAATTTCCATCCGTATCAACGGGAAATGCCAATAAAAACTTATTATCGTTATCAACCAAAAAGTTTTCACTATTAACCTTAAAAGCACCCGCTCGAGTATAAGAATAATCAACAGATCCTTCGGGCGATGTGACAAAAAAACCATCGCCTTCAATCGCCATATCAAAGGCATTATTTGTGTATTGCAAATTACCTTGGTGAAATTGCTGTGCAATGCGCTGAGTAACAACACCTTTACCAAAGGCATTATTAAATGCATCTGAAAATTCTGCGCGTGATTCTTTAAAACCAACAGTAGATACATTTGCAATATTATTTGCTGTTGTATTTAAATCATTTTGAGCGGCATTGATACCACTTAACGCAATACTAAACGACATAATAAACCTCTATAATTTTACTTATTCTTTTATTTGATTTGTTGTTTTATTAAATTTTTAACTTATTTAAAGCCGATTAAATTCATTTTAAATCAGGACTAATTTTCAGATATCGCTAATATATCCGCTAAATTAATGCCCCCCATACCTCGTAAATTTAATATGGAACCATTTTGTGCACTGCCAAG
>SAMEA5043655__coassemble_84_pt1 | contig 22238 bp, 23 predicted proteins | sample SAMEA5043655__metabat2_high_PE_003 | metagenome-assembled genome bin SAMEA5043655 (sample SAMEA5043655) | Gadus morhua
TTCTTGTTTAAATAAGCGTGATGTTTTAGGTGGCACAGCGCTTAACCAAGTTGCTATGGCTATTAAATCAAAGCAGTAAACCAAGTTTATAGCTTACCGGTTTATAGCTTAATTTTTTCGACATTAATTATCCGTGGTACCAATAGCATTTTGTTATTACTGGTATTAAAGCTAAAAAGCTCCGCTTCGGCGGTTTTTTTGTTTGTGAAATAAACAGGTCAAAAAAGGCTGACTTGCCATATTGAATTTGATTTGTATTGGAATTTAGGAATGAATAAAGCTAAGTGATTTTTATTTTAAATCTTTATCCACTTAGCTTTAATATTTAGTTTGAATTTTACTGAGTAATATTAGAATTCGATCAAGTTAACGTATTTATTGTGGGGTTGATGGCGCAGGTTGGTCAGAAAATATTCCAGCAATATCGATACTATCGAAAACATACTTATTGTTGCAGTATTCGCAGCCCATTTCGATTTGTCCGTCTTCAGCTATGATGTCATCGACTTCTTTTTTGTCTAATGTACGAATGGCTGCGGCGCTTCGTTCTTTCGAACAATGACATTGAAAAGTAACAGGGACAGGATCATACAAGCGCAATTCTTCTTGATGATATAAACGGTGAAGCACTTCTTCGGCGGGTAAGCTGAGCAGTTCACTGGCGTTAATGGTATTTGTTAGCTGGCTTAAATGCTCAAAGGCGATATTTTCATCGTCATCTTTACTTGGCAACACTTGAAGAAAAATACCAGCGGCTTTTTCTTGTTCACAAAAGAGCCATATTTTGGTTGGAAGCTGCTCTGATTGCATAAAATATTGCTCTACGCATTCAGCGAGAGTAGGTTTATCAAGTGCAACAATACCTTGGTAGCGCTCGCCCTCATTTGGCGTCAGAGTGATCACCATATAACCCTTGCCAAATAGCTCATCCAGACTGGCGTTATCGTTTAATTCACCTTTCCAGCGAGCAATGCCGCGCATTTGTTGTTCATTGTTGCCATTAATAACAGCTAAAGAGACGGGGCCGTTTCCTTGTAATTGTATTCCGATGTCACCTTTAAACTTTAAGGTGGCAGTTAACAAAGAGGTTGCAGCCAGTAGTTGCCCCAATAAATTGTTTAGAACAGCAGGATAGGCATGGGCAGCAATAATTTGTTGGTAGCTTTTGTCTAATTGGACAAGTTCACCACGAACATTCACATTTTCAAATGCATAACGGTATAGATTATCTTGTGTCATAATTTACATCTCTTTGAAGCGCAGCAGCGTTCTGCGTTGCTTTTTATCTGGCTTAGTCTTTGGTGCTGGATTATGCAATATATTCAGTTTTCTTGCTTCAGCATTTACTATACGTTTTTGAATACTTGTTTCAGTCTCTTGATACAAGTCTTGTGCCTGTGTGGCATTTTTTCTAATGCTTGATAGTTTTAGAATGATAATTTCTTTATCATCATATCCTTGACGTACCTTAACAGTCGCTCCAAGCTCTGCGTTTTTACTGGATTTAGCTCGTTGCCCGTTGTAACTTACTTTGCCGCTGAGAATCATGTCTTTTGCGATGGCTCGCGTTTTATAAAAACGGGCAGCCCATAGCCATTTATCTAGTCGAACAGGCGGTATTTGCTCTGTGTTTGACACTATAGATCTCCTGCTGTGAAATTTTAAGTAAAATGAAAAATATGTCATTTTAATGATGGATTATACTAGTAAATACTTAATGGCTTTTTTTTTAGTTCTGTATAAAGTGGCTTAATGAAAATTAAATGCTAAAAAGTTGTTAAAAATAACGCATGTTCACTTTATTGCGTCTAGAATTTGGGTAGAACTTGTTTGCGTTATTGTTGTCGGAATGATTAATACTAGTGATTGCTTATACCTATTTTAAACTGTTAAAAGGTCTATAACCAAGGGGTTCGACCAGAATGGATTTGTTAGAAAAATGTGTGTCCATATTCAACAAGATACCGGCAAAACCGGTAAGTGCTGTTCTTTTTTGGGGATTAGCCATTTCTGCGTTACACATTGGCGCACAAATGACATGGAAATTAGTGCCATCACCTGATTATCAAGCTGCTTGGAAACCCATGGGTTTTTCAAACTCATCAAATTCAGAAACTAATGTAGATATTTCTGAATTAAAAAAACTGTCTTTGTTTGGTCAGGCGGATAATAAAACTGTTGAAAAGAAAATAGTGGCGCCCGTTATTACTGATGCACCTAAAACATCGTTGTCGGTTCAATTGACTGGTGTTGTTGCTTCGACTTCAGAGCAAAATGGTTTGGCAGTCATTGATTCAAATGGTTCTCAAGAAACTTACAGTTTGGGCGATAAAATAAAAGGCACATCTGCAGTTTTAAAAGAAGTGTTTTCGGATCGCGTTATTCTAGCCAATTCAGGCCGTTACGAAACCTTAATGTTAGACGGATTAAAGTATACTCCAAACGGAGTAAGAGCTAAGTCTAAAGCACCGTCTAGTGATGTTGCGGTATCGAGAAAAATTGATAAGCGTAAGGATCGCAGGATTTCAGTACAAATAGAAGAATATCGTGAGCAAATAATGCAAAACCCAGCCAAAATCAGCGATTTTATTTCTATTATACCCAAAAGAGGTAATGGTGGTTTAGTTGGTTATCTGTTAAATCCTGGAAAAGATGGCCAATTTTTTAAGGCCTCAGGACTTAAACCAAATGATTTAGCAAAAACCCTTAATGGTTATGATTTGACGGACATAAATCAATCCATTGAAGTTATGGGGCAGTTACCAGAGTTGACACAATTGTCTGTCACGGTCGAACGTCAGGGAAAGTTGATTGAAATTCTTTTTAGTTTGCCGCAGTAAATCAGGCATTAAAGGTAAATAATAATGAAAAATAAGGCTCTGCGACAAAAACTTTTAGCTGGTTTAGTCGTCACTGCATCACTTGTTTCCCCTCAAGTCTGGTCAGAAGAATATGCGGCTAACTTTAAAGGCACGGATATTCAAGAATTTATCAATATTGTTGGTAAAAACTTAAACAAAACCATCATTGTTGATCCTACAGTACGTGGAAAAATTAATGTTCGCAGTTATGACTTGCTCAATGATGCTCAATATTTCCAGTTCTTTTTAAACGTACTTCAAGTTTATGGCTACGCGGCTGTTGAAATGGACAACAATATTCTTAAGATTATTAAGGATAAAGACGCAAAAGTATCCAATATTCACCTTGCCGATGACAAATCTCCAGGGAAAGGCGATGAAATGGTGACGCGAATTGTTGCCTTATATAACACTGAAGCCAAACAACTCGCTCCTTTGCTTCGTCAATTAAATGATAATGCGGGTGGTGGTAATGTGGTTAATTACGATCCTGCTAATGTGCTTATGATTACTGGCCGTGCGGCAGTCGTTAACAAGTTAGTTGATATCGTTCGCAGAGTGGATCAGCAAGGGGATACTGAAACTCGCGTTATTGGTCTTAAATACGCGTCAGCTAATGAAATCGTTCGTATTATCGAAACCCTTTATCGGCCTGGGAATAATCAAGCTCAAATGCCAGGGCAAACGCCAAAGCTAGTGGCTGATGAACGAATGAACGCTGTTATTGTGAGTGGTGATAAGAAAAGCCGCGAGCGTGTTGTAGAGCTGATTCGTCGCCTTGACGAAGAGCAAGCCAGTAGCGGTAATACTAAAGTAAGGTATTTGCGTTATGCCAATGCTGAAGATTTAGTAAAGGTACTAACGGGTTTTGCTGAAAAGCTTCAAAAGTCTAGAGATAAAGGTGGTAAGGCAGGCTCTGCTCGCAATGAGATTAACATTATGGCTCATGCGGAAACCAATGCATTAGTCATCAGTGCTGATCCTGAGCAAATGCGAACTCTTGAGAGCGTCATTAATCAGTTAGATATTCGACGTGCTCAAGTGTTAGTTGAAGCCATTATTGTAGAGGTTTCTGAAGGTGATGATGTTGGCTTTGGGATTCAGTGGGGAACCCTTGCTGGCGGTGGTACTCAGTTTAATAATTTAGGCCCAAGCATTGGTGAAATCGGTGCGGGTATTTGGCAAGCAAGGCCAACTGATGGAACCACAGTTTGTAGCGACAATGGTACTTGTACCACTAATCCTGAGCAGCCTGGTGATATTACACTTTTAGCCCAAGCATTAGGCAAGATTAATGGTATGGCTTGGGGCATTACCATGGGTGACTTTGGTGCGCTTGTGCAAGCAGTTTCAAGTGATACCAACTCTAACGTATTAGCAACACCTTCTATTACAACACTAGATAACCAAGAAGCATCGTTTATTGTTGGTGATGAAGTGCCTATTTTGACCGGCGCTCAAAACTCCACCAACGGCAATTCAAACCCATTTCAAACTGTTGAACGTAAAGAAGTAGGTGTAAAACTCAAGGTTATTCCACAAATCAACGAAGGATCCTCCGTTAAATTAACCATTGAGCAAGAAGTGTCAGGCATTAACGGTAATACTGGTGTTGATGTGACCTTTGCGACTCGACGTTTAACTACCACTGTGATGGCTGACTCTGGGCAAATAGTTGTATTAGGTGGACTAATTAACGAGGAAGTACAAGAAAGTATTCAAAAAGTGCCATTTTTAGGTGATATTCCTTACATTGGGCATTTATTTAAATCGTCTTCAAGCCGAAAGAAAAAGCGTAATCTAATGGTATTTATTAAGCCGACCATTGTGCGTGATGGTATCACCATGCAAGGCATTGCTGGACGTAAATATAATTACTTCAGAGCATTGCAGATTGAGCAAGAACAACGCGGCATTAATTTAATGCCAAATACTAATGTGCCAATGCTTGATGAATGGAAACAAGAAGAATTCTTAACCCCTGAAGTTAACGATATTCTTGAACGTTACAAAGAAGGCAAAGGGCTTGATACTCGAATTAGAAAAGCCGATCCTGCGCTAAATCAAATTGAGAACAATCGATTAAGTGATATGGAAATAGAAGACGGAGGGCATAATAAAGAAGAGCATGACGTGGGTGACCACTCTCCAGAGAAGAATAAATCTTCAAAATTACTTGGCGATGCCATAGAGCTACATTCATACAATGCAAACCCAATTAAAGGGAATGCCAATGAGTGATATAGTAGAAATTGATTCTCAACGTGAGAAACCAGTATCAATTGACTTAGCTGAAGTTTCTAAAGAATTATCCATGGAAGTTGATGCTGATGAGGTTTTTCACTCATCAAATAAAGATCGCTTACCCTTTGCTTTTGCCCATAGAAATACGGTGGTTTTGTTAAAAACAGAAACAGAACCGCTGACTATCTACTATACCGAATCAACTCCAGTTACCGCCTTGCTTGAGGTTAGGCGTTTTACTGGCTCTGATTTGCCATTAAAAAGGTTAAAAGCAGATAACTTTGAGCCAACGCTAACGCGTGCTTATCAAGCCAATACTTCTGAAGCACAGCAATTAATGGAAGATATTGGCAATGAGATGGACTTGTTTACTCTTGCTGAAGAGTTGCCGCAAACAGAAGATTTGCTAGAAGGTGATGATGATGCGCCGATTATTCGCTTAATTAATGCATTACTTTCAGAAGCCATTAAAGAAGAAGCCTCAGATATTCACATTGAAACCTATGAAAAGCAGCTTGTTGTTAGATTCCGTGTTGATGGTGTCCTTAAAGAAGTATTAAAACCAAATCGTAAGCTGTCATCGCTGTTGGTTTCCCGTATTAAGGTTATGGCGCGCTTAGATATCGCAGAAAAACGTGTTCCTCAAGATGGCCGTATTTCTCTTCGTATTGCAGGTCGAGCGGTGGATGTTCGTGTATCCACAATGCCTTCTTCCCATGGCGAGCGAGTGGTAATGCGACTTTTAGATAAAAATGCAGGTAGCTTGGATTTACGCCAACTGGGTATGACCGAGTCATTACGCTTGCAGTTTGATGACTTACTAAGAAAACCCCATGGGATTATTTTGGTTACAGGACCGACGGGTTCAGGTAAGAGTACCACCTTGTATGCAGGTCTAACTGAAATAAACTCCAAAGGTACTAATATCCTAACGGTGGAAGATCCTATTGAATATGATCTTGAAGGCATCGGTCAAACGCAGGTTAACACCAAAGTTGATATGACCTTTGCTCGAGGACTTCGTGCCATATTACGTCAAGATCCTGACGTTGTTATGATAGGTGAAATACGAGATTTAGAAACGGCACACATTGCGGTTCAAGCTTCTCTAACAGGTCACATGGTGATTTCAACGCTTCATACCAATACTGCGTCTGGTGCTATTACGCGTATGCAGGATATGGGAATTGAATCGTTTTTGGTGTCATCAAGTTTACTTGGCGTTCTAGCTCAGCGCTTGGTTCGTACTTTATGTAATGAATGCAAAGAAGCCCATGAGCCCGATGAGCGAGAGCGAGATATGCTTGGTATCGAAGCCAACTCTAATGATGTGATCTACAGAGCGACAGGTTGTAAACACTGTGGAAATAATGGCTATAAAGGGCGAACGGGTATTCATGAGCTATTGACTGTTGATGATCCTATTCGTGAGCTAATTCATGTTGGCAAAGGTGAATTGGCAATTGAAAAATACATTCGCTCTGTTTCACCAAGTATTCGTCATGATGGTATGAAAAAAGTACGGGCTGGAATTACAACCCTTGAAGAAGTGCTTCGTGTCACTCGTGAGGAGTAATTAGTTAATGCCTGCATTTGAATATAAAGCGCTAGACTTTAACGGTAAAAATCAAAAAGGTGTGATGGAGGCTGACAGCGCTCGTCATGTCCGCTCTCAGCTGAGGGAACAAAAATTAATGCCGCTGGAAGTTAAGCCAGTGGTTGAAGCTGCAACAAAAACCAGCCAGTCAAGTTTTAGGCTATTTAAACGCAAAATCAGTGTTGCAGAATTGGCGCTTATTACCAGACAAATTGCCACTTTAGTTGCCGCAGGACTTCCTATTGAAGAATCACTTAAGGCGGTTGGTCAGCAGTGTGATAAAGCGCGTCTTGGTAGCATGATCATGGCTGTGCGTTCCCGCGTAGTCGAAGGTTATACGCTAGCCGAGTCAATGGCGGAATTCCCCTATATTTTTGACGACCTTTACCGAGCCATGGTCGCATCGGGAGAAAAGTCAGGCCACCTTGAAATAGTGCTAAACCGTTTAGCCGATTACACTGAACGTCGTCAGCAATTAAAATCAAAACTGTCTCAGGCGATGATATATCCCGTTATGCTAACCCTTGTAGCCATTGGTGTGATCTCTATTTTGTTGACGGCAGTTGTTCCGCAAGTTGTTGGGCAATTTCAGCATATGGGGCAAGACTTACCATCTGCAACGAAAATTTTGATTGGCAGTTCAAATTTCGTGAAAGGGTATGGGCTTTTCATTGTTGCTTTTATTATCGGTGGAATAATGATATTTCAGCGCATGTTGGTAAACCCTGACTTTAAAATGAAGTACCATAGCGTGCTTATCAAAATGCCTGTAATTGGTAAAGTAAGCAAAGGGTTAAATACTGCGCGATTTGCTCGTACTTTGAGTATTTTATCTGCAAGTGCTGTTCCGTTGTTAGATGGTATGCGAATTGCTAGTGAAGTATTACAAAACCTCAAAGTAAAAGCTGCTGTCGATGATGCGACAGCTAGAGTACGTGAAGGAACGAGTTTGAGTACAGCATTGACCAATACCAAATTATTTCCGCCTATGATGCTTTATATGATTGCTTCTGGTGAAAAAAGTGGTGAGTTAGAGCAGATGCTAGAACGTGCCGCTGATAATCAGGATCGTGATTTTGAATCAAACGTGAACCTTGCATTAGGTGTATTTGAACCTTTGCTGGTAGTGAGTATGGCTGCGATTGTGTTGTTTATTGTAATGGCTATTTTACAACCAATTTTAGCCTTGAATAATTTAGTGAGTGGGTGATATAGCAGGGACTCTAGGGTCGCCAATTTAGGAGATGTAATGAATAGAAAGCAAACTGGTTTCACCTTACTGGAAGTGATGGTGGTTATCGTTATTTTGGGAATTTTAGCCTCTATGGTCGTACCCAATTTGTTAGGAAATAAAGATAAAGCTGATCAGCAAAAAGCGGTTTCAGATATTGTTTCTCTTGAAAATGCATTAGATATGTATCGCTTAGACAACAGTATTTATCCTTCAACGGATCAGGGGCTTGACGCATTAGTGTCTAAACCTTCAGGATCACCTGAGCCTCGCAATTACCGCTCTGAAGGTTACGTTAAGCGCTTACCACAAGATCCATGGAGAAATAATTATTTATTACTAAACCCAGGTCAAAATGGAAAGTTAGATATTTTCTCTTCGGGACCTGATGGTCAACCAGGAACAGAGGATGACATTGGTAACTGGAATTTACAGAACTTCAGATAATGCTAATAGCGATTAATCAAGGTCGTATTTCAAAGGGGTTTACACTTCTTGAAATGATGCTGGTGGTACTCTTGATGGGAATGACGGCTGCGGCTGTCACTCTCACAATGGGAAATTCAGGACCTAAAGAGAAGATGGAACGTAGTGCAAAACAGTTTATTGCAAGCGTTGAGTTGGTACTTGATGAGACAGTATTAAACGGCTTTTTGGTTGGCGTTGTTGTTGAAGAAAATCGCTACCAATTTGTTCTTCGAAAAGACGGGAAATGGATTCCCCTTGAAAGCGAGCGTTTATTAGCTAAACGAGACATGGAAGATGGCGTAACGCTTCACCTTGAAGTTGAAGGATTACCTTTAGTTCAAGAAGACGAAGATACCACCACGTTTTTTGAAGAGCCATTTGAAGAAGCTGATGTCGGTTTTGAGAAAGAGAAAGAATTACCAGAACCGCAGATTTTAATATTTCCAAGCGGTGAAATGATTGGTTTTCATCTTATTTTTTCAAGTCGAGATGATGAAAACAACGAGGTTGAAGTTAAAGTCATTGGTGATTCACTAGGGCATTTTAAGCTTGAGACATTTAATGAAAAAGACGCTTAAAAGCCATCATAAGGGAATGACGTTACTTGAGGTCATGGTGGCATTATCTGTATTTGCTATTGCCGCTTTGTCTATTACAAAAAGCATAAGCGAGCTGATGTCTAATATGCCTATTTTAGAGGAAAAAACACTGGCTCAATGGGTTGCTGACAACAAAATGGTTGATGCGAGATTGGTCTCTGATTTTATTCCTTTAGGTACTAAGCAAGGTCGTGAAGAGCTTGCTGGTAAAGAATGGTACTGGCGTCAGGAAGTTATTAAAACAACTGACAATGAATTTAGAATGGTACGAATAAGCATTAGCGAAACCGATAGATTTGAAAAAATTATGGCTCAGGTAAGTAGTTATGTTGCAAAAACGCAGGACAAGTAACGCTTTTAATCAAGGCTTTACTTTGCTGGAAATGTTAATTGCCATTGCTATTTTTGCCATGCTGGGATTAGCAGCGAGTGCGGTTTTGCAAACGGTATTAAAAAATGACGAAGTCACTAAAGAATTTGCAAAGCAGTTAAAAGGATTGCAGCAAGGGTTTGGCGTTATTGGACGAGATTTAGGACAAATAGTTGGTCGCACCGCAAGGCTTGACAATGGTGAACGAAGTAAGACTATTTTTTTAGCGGGTGAAGGCATTTTAGGTTCGCAAACAGAAGGATTGTCATTTTACCGATTAGGTTGGCTTAATCCTGAGGGAATGTTACCAAGGGGGACGATACAAGCGGTTGCTTATGTGCAGGTTGAGGATAAGTTAGAGCGCTGGTTTTATCCTTATCCCGATCCTGAAATTGGCTCAGAACCACAAAAAATAGTCTTGATGTCAAATGTTGAATCAGTTGCTTATTCTTTTTTTACTGACAATAGCTGGCAAAAGAATGTCACTGGAACTGAAATGCCAAAAGCGATTGCGGTTGAGATAGAACTGAAAGGTGCCGGCAAAATTCAGCGCAAATTTTTATTGCCAGAATTATCTCAAGCTAATGCAAATAAAGATAATAATGGCGGAAATAACGAAAATATTGGTAATAGCGGAAACAATGCAAACGATAGCAACAATGGCCAGCCGCAAAGTCCAAATAATGATCCAACTGGAGATAACTAGTTGAAGCGATATCAGCGAGGCGTTGCGCTTATAGTTGTACTTCTTATCGTTGCTATCATTGCCATTATTGCAACGGATATTACCAGTCGAAACCAGCTAGCGGTGCGAAGAACATTAAATCTAGCTGAATATGATCAAGCATACTGGTATGCAATGAGTGCAGAGCAATTAATTAAAAAAGTATTAAAAAAAGACTTAAACGAAAGTAAAGGACGAGTTCATCTTCAACAAAACTGGGCAACATCGAATGTAGTTTTTCCTGCGGAATATGGAGAAATTGCTGGAAAAGTAACGGATTTGCGATCTTGTTTTAATTTAAATGCATTATCGCAACCAAGTAGTGAAAATAAAAATGGTTTGCCACAGATGCCGCTTGCGGTAGAACAATTTAGATACTTTTTAGTTGCTTTAGGCATGGATGATTTTGCTGCAGAGCAATTAAGTCAAAGACTTAAAGATTATTTGGATACAGATAGTGCTACGACTCCTTTTGGGGCTGAAGACTCAGAATATAGATCAAGAACTGTGCCTTACAGAGCGGCAAATACCTTGATGCATGATAAGTCTGAATTAAGAGCTGTTATTGGTGTGACGCAAGAGCTTTATAAAAAGATAGCGCCGTATATTTGTGTTATTCCTGATAATGATCAGCAGCAGTTAAATATTAATACGGTGAAACCAGCACAATCTGTGTTACTTGCTGGAATGCTAGAAAATAAGGTCTCAGTTGAAGAAGCTGAAAGCATGATAAGTCGGCGACCAGCAGACGGTTATGGGCAAATTGAAGATTTTTGGAATGATAACGCATCAGATTTAGCCGGTATGAATGACCAAATAAAATCGAGTTTTACAGTGAATAGCGATTATTTTTTATTACATTCAGGTGCTAAAGTTAATCAAGCAGTGTTTCAAATGCAAAGCATTTTAAAACGGGGTTCAAACAATAATATTGATGTTGTCGCTAGACAGTTTGGAGTTCAGCATGAAGAACCTGAAGACCGAAGTAATTTACAGCAAGATTCTTTTGGAGAATAAGTGTGAGTGAAAGGCTATTTATTCGATTAGGCTCGGCTTTTGAGAAACCCTGTCACTGGATGATTTGGTCAGAGCAAGAATCTGTGGTTGTTGATTCTGGTGAGCTTCAAAATGCATCTGAGTTAGCGAAGGTGTCCGAGAACTTGCAAATTCAGGGGGTCCCTGTTGATGTGTTTGTATCGAGTGCGGCACTGTTAATTACTCAGGTTGAGCTGCCTCTGAAAGGACGAAAACAAGCATTAAAGTCTATTCCCTTTATGCTTGAAGAGTCATTGGTCGATAACATTGAAAATCTGCATATTGTTCTTGGCCCTAGAGAAGAAAAAATGGCTGATGTCGTGGTCGTTTCTCACGAACAGATGCAATTATGGATGTCATGGCTTAAAGACGCTGATTTAAAGCCGCGACAAATTGTTCCTGATTGCCTTGCATTGCCGATGGTTAAAGATACTAACTGGTCGTCGATGATGTTTGGTGATGAGTGCTTATTTCGTATGACTGAAGGCATTGGTATGAGCATACCAGCACCTTGGATGGATGTTGTTATTCCGCGCCTTTTAGAAGAAAGTGAGCCGCCGGTATCTATCGCAACCCATTCTGAAATGGACTTATCTAACGCCGAAATCGTTCCGCAGACTTTTGAATTGCCACTGCTTGTTTTATCCAGAGGCCTCGCGTTAGCTCCTGTGGATTTATTGACTGGCGCTTATAAATGCAAAAGAGAAGTCAGTAAGAATCTGCTGATATGGCGAAAAGCTGCCATTGCTGCTGGCATTTGCATTATTTTGTCCCTGATTAATAAGGGCATAAATATTTACACCATGAACACAGAAATTGCTCAGTTAAAAAAAGAAAGTGCCGATATCTTTCATAAGGCGGTACCTGGTAGTAAACGAGTGGTGAATTTGCGTTCTCAACTTGGTAGTGAATTGAACAAACTGCAAAATAAGGGAAGCGGGCAAGAGTTATTTGTCATGCTGAAAAATTTGAAACCTGCTTTCAATCAAGTGCCAGATTTAAAACCGACCGCACTGAGATTTGAAGGGAACCGAAATGAATTACGTATGCAGGTGAGTGCTGATTCGTATTCGCAGATAGAGAAGTTTACCGAAATTGCAAAGCAAAACTTCAAACTTGAGACTGGATCGATGAATAGCAGTGATGATCTAGTGACAAGTACTTTAGTTATAAGGAATCTCTGATATGGATAGAGTGACAGCCCATTGGCGAGGGTTAGCGACGCGAGAGCAGCAATTTGTTGTGGCCGCAGTAGTTGTCATTATTTTAGGGATTTTTTATTGGGGAATTTGGTCACCCGTTAGCAATGCTGAACGTGATGGTATTAAGAAGCTTAGTGGTGAACAAAACACCCTTGATTATGTGAAGCAAACTGCTAATAAAATTATGAGTTTGAAAAAAAGTGGTGCATCAGTGAAAGATGCTGGCAGTATCAGCTCGATAATTACTCAGGCGGGAAGGAAATACAATTTAGTTATTAAGCGAATGCAACCTCAGGATAATAAAATTCAGTTATGGCTTGATGATGTTCAGTTTGATGTGCTGCTTAATTTTATTAATGAGCTGGTTATGGTCAAAGGTTTGTCTTTGGACAGCATTGATTTAAAAGAAAGTGATCAGCCTGGTTATGTTCAAGTTAGGCGAATTCAGTTGTCGCAATAATGGATTTACACGTGAGCTTACTAAAAAAAATAATAATTTGTGTTTTTGTTTATATCACATTCATGGTGATTTTATTTCCAGCTAGGGTAGCGCTTTCTTTTGCGCCTATTCCTAAAAATGTCGTTGTCTCTGGCGTTGATGGCACAATATGGAATGGTCATATTGAAAATATAGCTATAGGGCAACGCGTTCTCGATGATGTGAGTTGGAAAATTAAACCGTGGGGCTTTTTGGCAGGAAAATTAAGTTTAGACTTAAAAGTGGGTAACAGAGCAAAAGATGTAAATGGTAAAGGTCTTGTTGATATCACAAGATCAGGCATAAATGCTTCAAAATTAAGATTTGAAATTCCGACAAATTTTATTATGGGTCAAACGAGATTACCGTTTCAAACTAAGGTTTTTGGCTCTTTAAATTTGATTGTACCTGAATATACCCATGGCAAACCTTGGTGTGACACATTAAACGGTAAAATATTCCTTGATAAAATAGCCGTCAAAAATCAGTTTGGTAATTTTCCATTAGGCGATATTACCTTTGGTCTAAGCTGCCAAAAGGGCGATGTTAAGCTAATTGCAAATGAAGCTGAAAACCAAATTGGTTTAAAAGGACAAGTGATTTTAAAAGCAGCTAATAAAATTGAGGTTAAAGCATTTATTCGCGAATCTGATAAGCAACCGGCTGATTTGAAGCAGATTTTTCAGTTCTTAGGAAAGCCCAATGCAGAAGGTTATTATCCACTGGTGTATAGTGGCGTAATTCCCAAGTTATAATGATCATTTAATTGAATTTGAGGCAATGATGTCTATTCGACCTAAGCCTGAAATTATAACGACTGAAACAGTAGCTAAAAGCCGTTTATTTCAGATTGAGCAAGTACAACTGAAATTCTCCAATGGAGAGCAGCGGCTTTATGAAAGAATGAAAGGAAGCAGTCGCGGTGCGGTAATGATTGTTCCTGTTCATCAAGGCAAATTATTACTCATTCGAGAATATGCTGTTGGTTCAGAAAAATATGAGCTTGGTTTCCCTAAAGGCTTAATTGATCAAGGGGAAATGCCTATTGAAGCCGCTAACCGTGAGCTTCAAGAAGAGATAGGCTTTGCGGCACAAAAATTAACGCTAATGAAAGAATTAACCTTGGCTCCCGGTTATTTCTCAAGCAAAATGCAAATTTTTATTGCTGAGAGTTTAACGCCCAATTGGCTACAAGGGGATGAACCTGAGCCGATAGAGTTAGTGCCTTGGTCAATAGAACAATGGAGTGATTTACTTGAAAGGGAAGATTTTACTGAGTCACGTTGTATTAGTGCTTTATTTTTAGCTCAAAAATACTTAAAACTATAGTAAATTCGTAAACATTTTTGTTTTCATTTAGAGAGCCTTTTATTGGCTTTCGGGGTGGTTATGCAGACAGAACAACTTATAGAACCCGTCATTTCAATTGCAATTGATGCAGGTAAAAAAATTCAAGAAATTTACCTCAACGGCAACTTTGAAAAGAAAACTAAATCAGATAATACACCAGTGACATCAGCTGATTTAGCTTCCCACCAAATAATCATGTCCAGCTTAGCTATGCTAACGCCAGATATTCCTATTATTTCCGAAGAGGGAGCCAGTATTCCGCTTTCTGAAAGAAGTCATTGGGCAAGATATTGGTTAGTTGATCCCCTTGATGGAACCCGAGAATTTATTTCTGGTAGTGATGATTTCTCAGTGATTATTGCGTTAATTGAGCACAATCGCCCCATCGTTGGCATTGTTTATGCGCCAATGACTGAAACGTGTTACTACGCCATTGCAGGCCTAGGAGCATATAAGCGTAGCTCTGATGGTGAAGTCAGAATTAGCAGCCATCATATTAATAATGCCGAACATCCAGCACTGCGTTTGGCTGTAAGCCGTAGTCAAGATCCGCAATCTGTACTTAGCCTTTTTAATCAGCCTCATGAGTGTGAATTAGTCCTTAAAGGTGGTGCAGCATTAAAAACCTGTCTTGTGGCTGAAGGTGCGGCTGACTGTTATATTCGCATCGGCCCAACGGGTGAATGGGATACAGGCGCTGCACAAATTATTGTTGAGGAAGCAGGCGGCGCATTAATGGATATTGAATTGCAGCCTATGAGTTATAACGAGCGTGAAACCATGGAAAATCCTAACTTCATTGCTGTTGGGGCGCCGAGCCTTCCTTGGGATGACATTTTAGAAAATCGATAGATAGAAAGAGCCCTTTAAGGGCTTCTTCTTTTAGGAAAAGCATCAGAGCGGTTTTAGATACCTATCTTGTTAAAAACTCTAGTTCTGATGTTGGTTTAGCCATTCATGCATTTCTGTATGGCTGCCCTTAAAAATAATACGATCTTGTCTTTTGTTGAGTTGATACTCATACATAGGATCGTAGTATTCCGTTAATAACAACGAAATCCATTCTAAATGATCTGACGTGTCATTGCGCTGGATTTGTGATTGCAGCGCTTTAGTGATTAATGCCTGAAATTCATCGTGACGTTGACCTCCAAGACGTTTTTTTATCGCGCTAATACTTTGCTGCAAATAAAGAGTAAAGGCTTTAAATCCAGCTTCATCTCCCAAACGAGTAACGTAACCGTTATACATAAAGTGAACATACTCATTTAGAAGACGTTTTAAGCGGGAGTCTAAGGTTTCCTCCAGTACCAACATTTTTGATTGCTGCATGGTTTCATAGAAGGTTTTAGGAATGGCTGAACGTCCAATCAAAAAACTCTCATCCTCAAGCAGTAAAAATGGATTTTGCTTTTGTTGAAATTTAAGTAAATCAACAGCAAGGTTGTTTTCAAAATTGATTTGGCTTGGCTGCGGCTCATGTTTTTTACCAAAACTAGAACCTCGGTGATTTGCTATTCCTTCAAGATCAATGGCTTCGTTTCTTTTTAAAAGAAAATCGGTTTTACCGCTGCCTGTGATGCCACTCAAAATCAACATTTTTTCCTGCGCAGCAGCAGAATCAATAACATCCATTAAATATTGGCGCATTCCCTTATAGCCACCCTCGACAAAGGGAATATCACAACCTGCTTCTTTAATCCAAGTTTGAGAGATTTGAGATCGTAAACCACCGCGAAAACAATAGAGAAAAGTATTTGACTGCTTGCTAATAAAGCTTAACCAATCATCAATTCGTTGCTGTTTTTTTACGCCATGAACTAATGCGTGACCAAGCTCTAAAGCCGCCTGTTGCCCCATTTCCTTATAACAGGTTCCCACTTTTTGCCGCTCACTATCCATCATCAAGGGAAGATTTACTGAACTTGTAAATGCCCCTTTTTCAAACTCGATGGGAGCGCGGCAATCCATCATGGGTTGATCTGTTAAAAAAATCCGCTGATATTCAGTTGCTGGGACGATATTAAAGCTCATTAAATCAGCTCCACCACTGGGGCGTCCTGCCGTGCTGCTTTAAGGGTTCCTATACAAACAGGCTCTATATCATTTTGCTCTAAAAGCGCGATAAGTTCACTTTCAGCATTTTGAGATACAGCCACTAATAAACCACCACTGGTTTGTGGATCACAAAGTAAGGCTTTTTGCTCTTCAGTCACTTCAGGCAAAAATTCACTGTAACTTTCAAAATTTCGATGAGTGCCGCCTGGGATACAACCCATAGCGAGATATTCGCGAGCTTTGTTAAGTAAAGGTAATTTATTAAGATCAAGTTCTGCTCGAAGGTTTGCTCCCTGACAAACTTCTAATAAATGCCCAGCAAGTCCAAAACCTGTTACATCGGTCATGGCATTAATGCCTTTTATTTTAGCTATTTGAGCGCCAATTTTATTCATCTGACACATGGCATTTGGTGCAATATCAATATCTTCATCAGCAAGCTTCTTTTGCTTTTGTGCTGTGGTTAAAATGCCAATTCCGATAGGTTTAGTGATGTAAAGCCTGTCACCTTCTTTTGCGGTATCATTTTGCTTTAGTTCGCTTAAAGGTATTTGCCCAGTTACCGCAAGACCAAAAATTGGTTCAGGTGCATCAATACTGTGACCTCCAGCTAACATAATGCCAGCATCAGCGCAGGCTTGGCGTCCACCATCTACAACCTGCTGAGCAACTTCAGGGCTCAATTTATTAACTGGCCAGCCTAAAATTGCAATTGCCATAATAGGCGTGCCGCCCATTGCATAAATATCACTAATGGCGTTAGTTGCAGCGATTCGTCCAAAGGTGAATGGATCATCTACAATTGGCATAAAAAAATCAGTAGTACTGATAATGCCTGTTTCGTCGTTCAATTTATAAACGGCAGCATCATCACGGCTTTGATTGCCCACTAACAGCTTTGGATCTTCAAATACGGGGAGTTGTGAAGCAAGAATAGTACTGAGTACTTTTGGTGATATTTTACAGCCACATCCTGCTCCATGACTGTATTCTGTGAGTTTAATATCTGTTTTTACCACGTTATTAAAACCTCTAAATTGCAATTACAAAGAAGGTATAATAATCAGATCTGGTTACCAAGCAAAGGAACCTTGTGGCTTTTAAGTGATTTTACGTTTTATAAGAGTTGTTAGTTAGAACTCGCCAGTGTTTTAATTGGTTTGAAAGGTTTTCTTTTAGTATTTTGACTTGATTAGAGAGCTCTTGATGACAAAGACGCTTACTTTTTGCCTCAAGTAATGCTTTGTGAGCTTGGTAGTAATGTACTATGTGGTTTTTTACATGCTCGTACTCATACTGAAGTTTAAGTAATAATTCCTCTTTGTTAGGTAGATGAGATATTTTATGGCTAGCATTGATAAGTTGCATTTTTAAACGAGCCGTTTCAATTCGCTCTTCTGCGACTCTTTTTAAATCCCACGTTTGCCCACATCGTGATAATGCGGAAATGAGCCATTTGGTTGGGTCGTAATGCCACCATTTAACGCCGTTTCGATAGTCATTTTCAAAAATATGGTGAAAGTTATGGTAGCCCTCGCCATAAGTTAGAAAGGCTAAAACCCCGTTATCTCTGGCCGTATTCTTGTTGGTGTAAGGCTGCTTTCCCCATATATGGGCAAGAGAGTTAATGAAGAAAGTGCAGTGGTGAACGACTACTAATCGTGCTACGGCTGCGAGCAAAAACATGCCTAATATATTACCGCTTAAAAATCCTAAAAATAGCGGCAGCAGAATATTCATAATCAGGACCAGAGATAAGTAGTGTTTGTGTTGCCACATGACGATTTTGTCATTTTGTAAATCACGAACGTTTTTATAATCGTGATAACCTTGACTATGGTACTCCCTAAGCATCCAACCGATATGACTATACCAAAATCCCATTTTTGCTGAATAAGGATCTTTTTCATTAATATCAACATACTTATGATGTTGACGGTGATCTGAGCTCCAGTGTAATGCACTATTTTGTAAAGCAAGTGCGCCGCCAAGGGCATAAATGATTTTTACTGGGGAGCTTGCTTGGTATGTTTTGTGGGCCCAAAGGCGATGATACCCCGCAGTTATGGATAGTCCACTGATGAACATAAGCAAAGCGAAACATAGCCACTCAGCAGCATTAAAACCAATGAATATGCCGTAAAGGGGAACTAAGGTAATTGCGGCTATAAAGGTTAAAGTGAAGAGCGTGGCATTTATCCAAATGACGGGTGGTTTGTTTTTCATATAGGATATCCATTTCAATTTGAGCTTACGCTTGTTAGCCTAAACTAGATATAAATCAAGCTTAGGTCAAGGTTGAAGGCTAAAAATCACTCAATAAAATATCAGAAATACGGTTAACTATTGTCCTTCTTATTTTTATTTTAGCTTGTTTTATCGTAAACAATAAAATCTCTTAACTTCGTTGGTATTTGTATCTCTCTGTTTTCTTAGTGAAAATTAAAATTTGTATTTATAGTTTCTTGGGTAAAGTTAGCAAAAACGGTATTATCCTTTGATTATGTTTAGTTTATAGGTTTGGACATGGGGATCAGGGCGCAGCAAAAAGAAAAAACTCGGCGAGCTTTAGTGGATGCCGCTTTTAGTCAGTTAAGTGCAGAGCGCAGTTTTTCCAGTCTAAGTTTGCGTGAAGTTGCTCGAGAGGCCAATATTGCGCCAACATCATTTTATCGCCATTTTAAAGATATGAATGAGTTAGGTTTAACCATGGTTGATGAAGGTGGTCTAACGCTGCGTCAAATGATGCGAAAAGGTCGTCAGCGAGCTGAATCTGGCGGCAGCATTATTCGTGTTTCTGTGGAAACCTTTATGGAAGTACTGGATTCAAATCCCAACGTGTTCCGTATTTTGCTTCATGAGCGTTCAGGTACCTCATCGGCTTTTAGAGGTGCAGTAGCAAGAGAGGTTGAACACTTTACTTCAGAGCTAACCCATTACACTGAAGTTAGTGCGGGAAGAACGCCTGATTTAGCTCGAGCTCAAGCAGAAGCATTAGTCACTTTGGTCTTTAATGCGGGCGCAGCTGCACTGGACATGAAACGCTCTGAGCGTAAAGTCTTAGCTGAGCAACTTGTGATGCAGCTTAGAATGGTGGCTAAAGGAGCTGAAGTGCTGCAACAACGAAATGATACTAAATAAACCTCTTACCCGTTAGTTGCTTAACAAACAAGGATAACTTTTTATCAGCTAAGAGTTAAAAGTTATCCGTTGATACTAGCCGTATTATTTTCGCTCTAACAAAACGCCGCACTCCATATGATGAGTGTAGGGAAATTGGTCAAATAATGCGAAGCGACTGATTTTATGGGTTTCAATTAGAGTATCTAAGTTGTTTTTGAGGGTTTCAGGATTACATGAAATATATAAGATCCGCTGATAACCTTGGACTAATTTTACGGTTTCTTCATCCATTCCAGCTCGAGGTGGGTCGACAAAAATGGTATTACAATCATAGCTATCGAGATCGACGTCTTTTAAGCGTCTAAATTCACGTTTTTTTGCCATTGCATCACTGAAATCTTCAGCTGACATGCGAATAATTTGTAAATTATCAATTTCGTTGGCTTTGATATTGTATTGCGCAGCATCAACAGATGGTTTAGCAAGCTCTGTTGCAAGTACGCGATTGAAATTTTGTGCCAGTGCGATGGAGAAATTCCCGTTACCACAGTAAAGTTCTAATAAGTCACCGTGACTGTCTATGGTGCAGTCAATTGCCCACTCAAGCATTTTTATGGATACTTTTGCGTTGGGCTGAGTAAAGCTATTTTCTATTTGCTTGTATTTATAGGTGCGGTTATTCACCATTAATGATTCGACAACAAAGTCTTTATTAAGATCAATTTTTTGTTTGCGAGCTCTGCCGATAAAATTAATATTAAATTGATTGCTCAACTCTTCTTTTAATAACGTGGCTTCATTTATCCAGTTTTGATCGAGTTGTCTGTGATAAAGAAGAGAAACCAAAATTTCACCGCTTAGGGTTGATAAAAAATCAACTTGAAATAATTTCGTTCTAAGCGTGTTATTTGATCGAAGCTTTTCGCTCAAAGCTTGCATGACATCATTAATAAGGTTACCTGCAGGTAAATACTGCTCACAGCGCACCTTTTGTTGTCTTTCGTTATCAAACATATAGTAATAAAGGTCGTCACCGTCATGCCAAACTCTAAATTCAGCCCTCATTCGGTAATGAGTGGGTTCGGATGCAAAAACGTCTAGCTCTGGCGGTTGGTATTGAGCAAAGTCTTGTTCAAGTCTGTGTTTTTTTTCCTCAAGTTGCGCGCCATAGCGCTTAGGATCCATTGCTGCAAAATTCATAAATACTCACCATCGCCTATAATTGGGGCGAAAATATTATACTACGCAGTATTCATGTCTAGTACATTCCATGCTTTACCTTCATTAGTTGGATGTGGGAAAATTACAAATGTGGCGTTTTTTTATAGTGAAACTTAGGAGCAAAGGTGTCTCAGCCTATCCTCGTTTTTGATTCTGGTATCGGTGGATTATCTGTATTGCAAGAGATCCAAATATTATTGCCAGAGCACAATTTTATCTACCTCTTTGATAATGCGCGATTACCTTATGGTGAACTTGAAGATCAAGTGCTTATTAATGGATGTGTTGACATAGTCACGAGACTGGTGAAGCAGGTTAATGCATCAATGGTTGTGATTGCATGCAATACCGCGAGCACATTAGTGCTTCCAAAGCTTAGACAGAAATTAACTATTCCTGTCGTCGGAGTGGTGCCTGCAATAAAACCTGCTGCACTAATAAGTAAAAATAAGCAGATAGGTTTACTGGCAACACCTGGCACCATAAAGCGATTTTATACAAAAAAACTCATTGATGATTTTGCTAGAGATTGCCAAGTAGAGCTATTTGGTTCTTCAGAGCTTGTTTTTATTGCTGAAAGCAAATGGGCTGGGGGAAAAGTTGATAATGAAGAAATCGCTAATGTGCTGAGCCCAATTATCAATTCAAATATTGATGTTTTGGTATTAGGTTGCACGCATTTCCCAATGCTAAAAGAAGAATTGCAGCATTGCTTAGGTGATAAAGTTACTTTGCTTGATTCTGGTAAAGCTATTGCAAAGCGAGTAAGCAGTTTGTTGGATAAGAATACAGCGGGAAATTTGAGTGCGACAAACCATCTAGTTTCTAAAGGATTTGTTGATGGTTACTATACGAGTGGTAAAATTTCTCAAGATCTTGAGCATAATTTGAAAGTTCTGGGGTTTAGACATCTACAACATTTACCCCAGATACTCGATTAACAAAAAGTTAGCTGTTGCCATGGGAGTCTGAATCCTGCGTTTTAGCCTCCCTGACTTTTATTGTTCTTTCTTGGAAAATAAAGTCGTTTAAGTGTTCCATTGCTTTATTAGCACCCTTATCCGACATTTCCACAAACCCAAAACCTTTACGCCTTCCTGTTTTCCTGTCTCGAACTAGCCGAACAGAATTGACGATACCATATTTACCGAATAACTCTCTTACTTCGCCTTCATGAATTCTATAAGGTAGGTTACCTACATAAAGCGTTAATGTTGGACCTGTATATTTTTCATTGGAAGATGATACGCCCTCACTAGATGATAGTTTAACGATTAAGGCACTGAGTATCATGCCTAGTATAAAGATGACAGCCATGTTGACTGGCGTGGGTGGAATAAACTGATAAATTATAATAGCGCCGACGATAGCGACAATTGCGACTATCAAAAATGATTTTTGCATAGTACTTTTCTCTAATATTGTGAAAATACGGTAAAAACTGTTAATAGCATTTTCCATACTAATGAATTATTTAGCTTTACTCTAGTATATAGACGAAAAAATAACCCATTGTAAATATTCATATTTATTTAAATAGACATATAAATGTCATTTTGCGTGGTTTTTGAGTGGAATACGGTCGTATTGGTTGGTATTTACGCTGTTGAAATTCTTTTTTAAAAAAGCACTTGCATGAATTCGAAAGCTCCCTATAATGCGCATCCATCGACACGG
>SAMEA5043655__coassemble_117_pt1 | contig 18422 bp, 9 predicted proteins | sample SAMEA5043655__metabat2_high_PE_003 | metagenome-assembled genome bin SAMEA5043655 (sample SAMEA5043655) | Gadus morhua
ACTTGATCTGCTGTCATTGGAGTATGAACAACATAGTCGTTTGGTTTGTGCATAGCCTTGATTCCTTATGCTTAATGGGCTTCTACACAAGGATGATATGTGTTTGAAAATTGTTTGATTCTGGATTTATGAGGGTAGTGAGGTAAGGCGGTGTGATGGAAGCAGGTGGGCATCATTAAAAAATACGGATTCCGCCAATTTGATGAATGAAACAACTTAAAGGAATTCATCATGAGATTCATCCGCTTAAAAGAAGTCATGCACGTAACTGGTTTAGGGCGTTCAAGTATTTATAACTACATGGCAGAAGGGTGCTTTCCTAAAACAGTATCGCTAGGTGGAAGGGCAGTGGCTTGGGTTGAGAGTGAAATACAAGATTGGATTGAGCAGAAGGTGGCTGATAGGGTCGAGTGAATATAAATGCAGATGGTGGGATATCCCACTATCTGCCTATACAGATTCTTTAAACAATAATTAATTGCATAATTAGGCTTAGATTATTGTTCATTTCCCAATTTTCAATTATTCTCTCAATATTAAACTCGTTAATAGAATCGCTTAGGTACAGTATTTAGAGATGAATGACCAAATTTTGACCTTAAAAGAGGTGGCTGCTTACCTGAAGCTAGCTGAAAAAACAGCATATAGGCTGGTGAGTGAAGGAAAACTACCCGGATTTAAAGTTGGTGGTTCCTGGCGTTTTAAAAAAGAAGATCTTGATAAGTGGATTGACGAGCAAAAGGATTGCCAATAAAGCAGCCTGAGGCAATTAGTGTTGTGAAAATTTGCCTTGAGCCTCTCTATATGCTTGCGCAAGACAGAAACGCGTAGCAAATTGAACATTGAAGACTTAGATGAGCTAGCGTTAGACGCTGGTTTATAAGCACATATACCGAGAAGATAATGACAACGACCAAGGATACAAGTGGACAAAAAGTGCTAGCCATCGAAGATGGCATGGTGCTGGATTACTTAACTAATAATCCAATCAAAGAAACGCCAAAAGAGCTTGTGCGACAAAAGACATTACGAGCACTGTTTCATGAATATGGCATAAGTGCTGAGGACATGGAGCTTGATGTAAAAGTCAAAATTGGTGGTAAGCAGAAGAAAATTGATATCGCCATCTTTGAACACGGTGCTGCGCATGAGCTAAAGAATATCCGTCGTATTGTGATCTGTGATAAAGGGCCGAAGAAAGGTAAGAAGTCAGCTGTAAAAATGCGAGACCATGACCAAGCGCAGAAAGATCTTCAGTTGATGGAGGATATGATGCGTGAACAGGTTGGTGATAAGTACGTGTTAGAAAAGTGCCAGTGGGGCCTTTGGACCAATGGCATTGAGTTTTTCTTCGTGGAAAAAGAAGAATCTCGCTTCGATACCAAGTTCAACGCAGTTGGTGATTGGCCATTAGCCGACGAAACTTTAGGAAGCCGAGATGTTGCATCAAACGCACAGCTAAGAACTGCTGATCGTGAGATGCTACTTACAGCGTTTCGTCGTTGTCACAACTTCATTCATGGTAATGAAGGGATGCCTAAAGATGCAGCATTCTGGCAGTTTTTATACCTCATCTTCTCGAAAATGTACGATGAGCGTATCGGCAATCGTGATCGTGAATTCTGGGCATCACCGACGGAGCAATTCGACGATGAAGGTCGCAAGAAGATCAGAACGCGCATCAACCCGCTATTTGAAAAGGTGAAAAAAGCCTACCCAGAGATCTTTGCCGGCAATGAAGAGATTACTTTATCAGATCGCGCTTTGGCATTTATGGTGTCTGAACTTGCTAAGTACGATTTTACTCGTACTGAGATGGATGCTAAAGGTGCCGCTTATCAAGAAGTTGTTGGTGATAACTTGCGTGGTGACCGTGGTCAGTACTTTACGCCTCGTGGTGCGATCAAACTCATTGTTGAAATGATGGCCCCACAACCACATGAGAAAGTGCTGGACCCATCATGCGGTACCGGTGGTTTCCTAGAACAGACTTTAAGCTTCATCAATAAGCAGCTAAGAGAAAAAGAAGCTATTAGCCAGGCAGCTGAAACCACAGAAGAGTTCATTTCTATTCAGCAACAAATTAAAGAGTTTGCTGAAAATAATCTGTTTGGCTGTGACTTTGACCCCTTCCTGTGTCGTGCATCGCAAATGAACGTGGTGATGGCAAGTAACGCCATGGCTAATATCTACCACATGAACTCACTGGAATATCCGCACGGACACCTGAAAGGCGTAGAACCTGCTAAGAGAAAGATCCCTGTTGGTGATTCAAGTGGTAAAGACGGCAGTATTGATGTCATCTTAACTAACCCACCGTTTGGTTCCGATATCCCAGTTACCGATAAGCAAATTCTTGAACAGTTTGATTTGGCTTATGTATGGGAACGCACGGAAAACGGTGGTTTCAGAAAAACAGACCGTCGTAAAGATGCTGTATCACCGGAAATTTTGTTCATTGAGCGTTGCGTGCAGTGGCTTAAGCAAGGCGGCCGTATGGGTATCGTATTACCCGATGGTATTTTAGGTAATCCTGGTGACGAATATATTCGCTGGTGGTTAATGCAAGAGTGTTGGGTGCTTGGTTGCGTCGACTTACCGGTTGAGTCATTTATCGTTGAAGCTAACGTAAACATCTTAACTAGCCTACTGTTCTTGAAAAAGAAAACCGATACTGAAAAAGATGCTATTGCCATCGGTGGAGAGCCTGAATACCCGGTATTTATGGCGGTTGCAGAAAAAGTAGGCTTCGATCGTCGTGGTAATACGCTGTATGAGCGTCACCCAGACGGCGAAGAGAAAGTTATCGAAGAAGAAGTGGAAGAGCGTATTCGTATTAACGGCCAGAATGTGCTGCGTAAGTTGAAGCGTCGCAGCAAAATTTTAGATGACGACCTGCCAAAAATTGCTAAAGCCTGGAAAGAGTTTCGCGCTAACAATCCGGAACCATCGGTATGATATCTAGAATAGAGGCCTATAAATACCGCTGTTTTAACGTATTAGACGTTTCGCTCGGCCAGCTGCACGTATTGGCAGGCTCAAATGGTTCAGGGAAAACTACGTTACTTGATATACCTGCTTTGCTTGGCGACTTACTTCAGGTAACAAATGTAAATGATGCGTTTTTTAAACCGGTTAATGGAAGAGAACGTGCGAGGGCTGAAGTCGCCCAAGAAATAGTTCATCAATTGCGTGGTGACTATTTCATGTTTGCTATTGAAGTAGATTTACCTGAATCGGTCATTGATCTATTAGTCCGAGATGCCTCTCCGGCATGGATGAAAAAATTTAGCGACCCATTATTGAGGCCAACAACTGCGAGATACGAGCTATCTTTCCGGATTAGAGACAGTTCCCTGGAAGTAAACGAAGAGCATTTAACTTTGTTTCCTAACAATGACAATGGGCCTGAGCACGGTATGGGGTTAGTAGGTAGTAGCGAATATGTCAGCAGTAAGCCTTGGTTTAAGGTTATCTCTCGTCGTTGGGGAGAAAAAGCTAGATATCAAGCTGAGTATCAAGCAGGTAAGTCATCTATTTTAGAGTTTGGGTTGAGAGATACTCAATTAGCGTTAAGTGTTTTACCCGCTGATTACGATCTATATCCTGCTGCCTTATGGCTTCAGACTTTCTTAATTGAAGGTTCCCATTGTTACACTCCACAGTGGCCAGCTATGCGTTTAGCAGCTTCGCCAAGAGATAAGGATGCGTTTAAAGTAGACGGTAGTAGTTTGCCTTGGCAAGTACATGCTTTGCAGCATCGCGATCCCGAAGGCTTAAATGAATGGTTAGAGTTGGTGCAAATGGCGCTGCCTTCTATTGCCAAAATTGAAGCCAAGCAACGTATCGATGATAGCTTTTGTTACCTAGAAGTAACTTATAGCAACGGTATGGTAGTGCCTTCTAGTGGATTATCTCACGGCACCTTGCATATATTGGCATTGACCATTATTCCGTATCTGCAAAATGCACCAAAGATCATCACCTTAGAAGAGCCTGAAAACGGTATTCACCCTAAGGCGATAGATGCGGTGTTAGAAGCGTTAAAGCTCACCTCTGATACGCAATTGTGGTTATCAACGCACTCCCCCGTTGTGCTCGCCAATACCGAAGTAAAGCAAATCATCACCATGCGCTTCAACCAAGACGGCGCAACAGAAGTATTAAAAGGCCATGAACACCCCCGCCTAAAAACATGGAAGGGCGAAGTGGATTTAGGAACCCTGTTTGCGGCCGGAGTGTTGGAATAATCATGAGAGATATTGTTTTTTTAGTAGCCGATGGTGAAATGCAAGCGACCGTAGAGGGCTTTTTTGAAAATCCGGCGTTCGATGCGCGATTACAATGCGCCAGATTTGAATTCAACACCAAGCAAGATTTAATTAAACACCCAAGAAAAGATCCGGGTGTTTATCAGGATGGCCACAACCTGCTGAAAAGCTATGTTGACACCCATAACTACGCGGTTGTTATGGTCGATTTTGCGTTTAATGACAATTTACAAGCAATGGATTATCAGCAGTTTTGTGAAACGATTAAAGCTAATATGCGTGCTGCCGGTTGGCCAGATGAGCGTTTTTTTGTCATGGCAATTAACCCTGAGCTAGAAGTATTGATGTGGCAAGCGGATACTCGACGTATAGAGTATATTTTTGATTACCCAAGGGATAGAGGCGTGGGCACGCTAAGGACTTGGTTGCAAGAAAGAAACCTTTGGGATGCCGATGCGCTTAAGCCCGCGGATCCAAAAGCCGCGATTGATGCAGTAAGAGGCCAAAACTGGGGGCGTAAGAAGACCCACTCTCAGCTATTTAAGCGCATTGCCAATGAGGTATCTTTTCGTGGTTGTCAAGATGAGTCGTTTAATGGCTTATTGCAACAGATTCAGACATGGTATCCGAGGGTTTACGCATGATAGTTAAAAAGGTTCTTAACACTTGGTTTCAAGAAACTGGACTGCGTTTAGATTGCGCTCCTTATGCAACTGGTGCTCTAGAGGCGAAGCAGGCTTTACGTGATTTGGATTCTGAATGCGATTACTTAGGTGAGATCACTGCTGGGCATAAAGGTGGGATCTACAACGGCCCGGTCTTTAAACGTAATTACGTTCAACATGAAAACTATGGTGTTAAATTTTTAACAACTAGTAGCATGATCCAGGCGCGAATGAATAGAGTTTCGTTTCTACGAAAAGAAGATGCTCATTCAAAGAAATTATCTTACTTGGAACTTAAAAAAGGCATGACGATGATTTCATGCTCTGGAACCATCGGACGTATGGTTTACACACGTAGAACTATGGATGGTACTTGGTCATGTCAAGATATGCTCAAGGTCGTATGCGATCCTGATAAGGTACAAAGTGGTTATACTTATGCGTTTTTGGCCAGTAAGTTCGGTGTTCCAATAATTACCTCAAGTACATATGGTGCAATTATTCCCCATATTGAGGCAGAGCATATAGCGAATCTTCCAATTCCTAGATTTGCTAAATCGCTAGAAAATGAGATTCACGAGAAGGTAGATCAAGCGTCAGAGTTTAGAAGTGATAGCGAAGAATTGTTAGATAAAGCGGGGGAAATGGTAAACGCTAAATTTTCATTTCCGGATAAGCTTGCTATTTCACATCGTATCTTTACTCATTCAGCAGCTTCATCGTCGTTAGTACAAAAACGTATGGATGCAACTTACCACGATCAGATTGCACAAATGAGTGATGATTTGGTTGAACAGACTGGCGCTGAGAAAACATTAGCGGAGTTAGGAGTGAACACTAGTGAATCTGGACGAATGAAGCTGATTTTTACCGAGAGTGATCATGGGGTTCCATTTTCGACGAGTGGTGAAATTTTCCGTGCTCGTTATGAGCCAAAACGATTTTTAGCAAAATCGAAGTTAGGTGATGTTGCAGATTGGGGCGTACGCCAAGAAGACATTCTATTGGCTCGCAGCGGGCAAGTAGGCGGCATTATTGGTACAGGTGTTTGGGCGGATTCCCGCTTTGAAAACGCAGCAGTGTCTGTCGACGTGATAAGAATTAAAGCTCAAGAATCAGAGGTTTTACCTGGTTATTTGTATGCCTATCTAATGTGTACAGATGTCGGTTACAGACAGCTTATTCGGTCAGCTGCCGGAAGCTCAATTCCACACTTATCTTCCGACGATGTTTTGAAACTAAAGCTTCCTCGTATGGGGGCTATGGAAGAAAAAGCAGTGCATGAGCTAGTTCAAAAAGCAGGTGAGCTGGCTGCAGAAGCACAGAAGCTCGAAGATGAAGCAGTAAACATGGTTGAAGACGCAATAGATGCAGCAGCACCAAAGCATTAAGGAGAGGTTATGGCACAGGTATCTGCAATTGGTGATGTGGTTAACGATGAAGAGCGCAAAGCCATCGCTTGGTTAAAAGAAAAGTTACCCGACGATTACTTTATAATTCATAGCTTTGAAGTTGAACAGTATGACCAGCTGTTTGAAGTGGATATCTGTGTTGTTGCTCCCCATGCTATTTACTTGGTGGATGCCAAGGGCATCCACGGAAAAGTTGAGGTGGACGGCACCATGTGGCACACCGCCCACAATAGCTATCGCTCGCCATTGCCAAAATTACGTGGCAATGCTAAGTCGTTATCGGGTCTCATTTGTAAGCAAAATCGCGCAAATAGGGATTTGAAAAACATCTATGTAGACACTGCGGTGGTGCTCACTATAGATGATTGCGAGTTCAAGGACCCGGAAGATCGCGAGTGCGGCCATGTAGTGGCACTAAAAAACAGCACTCGTTTTTTTTCCGACAGTGCCCGTATTCCAGAGCGCTTTGAGCGTAATGTGACTAAGTACATTCAGGTTATCGTAGAGGCCCTGGGGAAATCGGCACAAAAACGCAGCCATGGTGAACGATTTGGTAACTGGGAAGTGGCTGAAACCTTGGTTGATAATCAGTACTTTACGGAATACCGTGTATTTAATATTACCGCTGGTCGCAAAGGCGGCACTGTGCTGGCTAAAGCCTATAAAGCCGACCCTTACCTGCCAGATGAAGAACGCAGCAAGCAAAAGCGCCTGATTGAAAACGCTTATCGTGCGATTGCAAAAATGCCCTCGCATTCTGCCATTATTGGTGTGAAAGACTTCTTTGTTACCGAAGCGCAAGATAAATACTTGTTATTAACCGATGATATTCCTGGCGAAATCCTTAGCAACAAGCTTAAAGACGCAAGCTCACTGCTCACATTGGATCAAAAAAAGCGCATCGTTAATGACCTGTTGCTGGCGTTAGCGCACTTATGCCGCAATGGCGTGGTTCATCGCAACATTACCCCAGAGCATATCTTAATGGGGGCCGATGGTCAGCCAAGGCTGATTGATTTTGACTATGCTCGGATAGGGGCTGAAAACACCACCACGATTGCCGACGAAGTACAGCAACGGATCTCAAGCCGTTATAAAGCCCCTGAATTGTGGGCTGATAGCCATGCGGCGAGCTGTACGTCGGATATTTATAGTTTAGGTTTGGTTATTTTTGAGTTGTTTAGCGGCGGTGCGGCCTTTGATTCAGTCACTCAAGCTATCGAGAAATCGTGTCTGTTCAGTACAAAGTTAAGTGAGCGATATAAACAGCTACCAGCAGAATTTGATGATTGGCTTCAAACTCTATGTCACAAAGAGGCACAGCAACGGCTAAGCCCAGAAGTAGCACTGGCACAATTTAATGCACTCTGGCAACTCAAAGCTGCAGTAGAAACTATTGAGTCTAATAAATCCTCACAATTGAGTGTTAAAGCGCAGAATACCCAAGAGTCTTCGGTCAATTACAGGCGTTTACCGAGTGGTTACCAGCTAACCAATAAATACGTCGTACAGCAACCGCTGGGTAAACCTGGCGGTTTTGGTATCGTGTATAAGGTAACAGATACCTTTGGTGATGTTTCGCGTGCGGTGAAGCTGATTTTGAATGATAGAGAATCGGTATTAGAGCGGTTAAAGCAGGAGTACCGCACTTTGGTAAAACTGCCAGAACACCCTTATGTGGTAAAAGTTTTCGACGCGAATGAGTTACCTAATCAAGGCCCTCCTTATATTGTTTTTGAGTACCTTGAAGGACTAGATGTGAGTGAGCTGATCCAGCAACGCTCATTAACAGTACATGAAGTGTGGACCATGGCCAAGCAAGTGGCGGAAGGGTTGCAGCATTTACACGAGCACAATATTTTCCACTGTGATATCAAACCACAAAACCTGATTTGGAAAGACGGCAAAGTTCGTATCATCGATTTTAACGTATCGGTAGATGCTGAAGATCTAACCTTAGGGGGAGGGTCACGAAAGTATTTACCACCAGATTTAAGCATTACAGAAACACCACAAGCCTCAGATTTAGTTGACAGGGACTTATATGCATTGGGCATTACTCTGTATCGTGCCATGACCGGTGAATACCCATGGGCCAACGTGCAATACCCACCTATGGATGAGTTAGCACGTCATCCCAGTGAGTTTACCCAGAGCTTTAATTTAACCGATGATGTTTCGGCGGTTCTGCTAAAACTGATCGCCCCTAAACGAGTTGACCGTTTTGAGTCCGCCGAACAATTGCTGAAAGCACTGAATAAAGTCCAGCAGCTGAAAAAGGCGCAAACTTTATCGGAAGAAAGTACTTCGCAATTTCATTTGCCGCCACTTGCTGATGGATCTAACCCAAGTAAATCTGCGTTTCATGATTTTATGTTGACGCTCTATAGCCAAAGTCGTCATTCAAATGCGGGCACCCGAGGCTTAGATGATTACGCAAAGTTAATTTACGTTGAAACCGCCTTAGATACCGAGCTTGCGCCAGCAATTCTGGCTGGGCAACTGCGTTTAGTGCTAATTACCGGTAATGCCGGTGATGGTAAAACTGCATTTTTACAACAATTGGAGTCTCTGGTTGAGGCACAAGGAACGAGCGTTCATTTAAACCCACAAGGGAATGGCAGCTGGTTTGAAATAAATGGTCATAAGTACCTAACTAACTACGATGGTAGTCAAGACGAAGGTAGCAAAGATAATGATGCAGTACTCAAAGAGTTCTTTAGCGTCTATCAAGGTGACGATTTAAATACATGGCCACACCACGAGACCCGTTTAATTGCTATAAACGAAGGTCGGCTAGTCGATTTTTTAAGCCAACACTGGGAAGGTTTTTCCGCTCTAAAAGCTGTAGTTGAACAAAGTTTAAAAGATGGTTCAGTGCAAAGTGACGTGGCGGTAGTAAACCTAAATATGCGTGATGTGCTGGCTTCGACGCAAAGTCAACCAGAGTCTATTTTTGAGCGCATCATTGGAAAAATGACGTCGCCCAAGGTTTGGCAAGGCTGTGATTATTGTGCGCTAAAAGACAAATGCTACGTTAAGCACAATATTGCCACCTTTCAGGATGAGCAAACAGGCCCTAAAGTCATCGAACGTTTGAAGTATATCTACAAACTGACCAGTTTACGCAATCAGCTACATATCACGATGCGTGATTTGCGCTCGGCACTGAGTTATATGCTAGTCGGTGAATACTCCTGTAACGAAATTAAAGAAATCTATGCCAATGGCGAAGCTGGCAAAATTCTTCATGGCTATTACTTTAACGCTTGGTGCGGTAACGACAATACGCAAGATAGATTGTTAAAGCTGCTAAGAGAAACCGATATTGCTCAAGGGTCTGACGTGCGCTTAGATCGCGGACTGGACTTTTTAGGTTTAGATGCTGTTGATTGGTTGCAGTTCGAGCAGCGTAGTGAACACGAAATCCAACTGCTGGCCAATGCTCATCAGAGCTTACCAAATGGCACGGCACTAAGTGAGAGTAAGGAACGCTACCTATCTCATCGTAATGTGGTTGGGATGTTACGCAGAAAGGCCTACTTTGAGCGGCGTGGAGAAAATTGGCAAACATTACTGCCTTATCGTTCAGCGAAGTTATTAGTACGTTACCTCGAAGACAGTGCGTTACTGAATGAAGCAAAATCGCTTGCCATTAATGCAATTAATCGTGGGGAAGGTTTGCATAACCCGATGTATTTTAATGGTCAACTGGCGATGCAAGTGCGTAAGGTACACTTAGGTACTATTAGAAGTTATCGCTTATTCCCATCGGATGTTTTTTCCATTGAAGTGAAAGACTCAGCGATGAACTCATCATTTGTGGAGCATAGCCCGCAGTCACTATTGCTTAAGTACCAAGATGCAACCGGCCTTACCGCAGAGTTGGAATTAGATTTAGACTTGTTTGAAATGTTACATCGTCTTAACCAAGGCTATGTGCCTTCGGCGCAAGCGGAGCAGAGTTTTTATTTAAGTTTAACCGTATTTAAGAACGTACTGGCTTCAGCGCCTTATCAAGAGGTTTTGCTAACTACCAACGGCCAACAGTATGAAAAAATAACCCGCGATGAAGGTGGTGTTTTGCAGTTAGAACGATTGGTAGCGGAGGTTCAGCCATGAAGTTAGGGAAAAAAGATAAGGCTTTTCGCACCAATAAAGTGAGCTATCTTGATTACAAAATTGTCGAAATGGACAGGGTTTTAACTCATCTGTTCGCTCGGCTAAAGCACAATGGTGCTTCTAGTAAGCTAAGTGCTAAAGGTATGACGATTGAGTTGTTTAAAGACGAGTTTCTAGATTCTCGTAATGGAAAATATTTTAAAAACTTCTCTCAATCCCCTATTACTATTGAAAAGTGGATTGAAACCCACTTGGTGGACTTAATTAATCGTAGCAAGGCTAACGAAGCGGTTGCTGCGCCGAGACCACTTCACGGTAATACTTATTTGTTTCGAAATCCTAAAAATTGCCGGGACTATGGTGCCTCTAAGCAAGTATATGAGTTGCTTTACCATGCCAATAATGGTCAGACCGCGATTAACCGACTTAAGCAGTTTTTCTTTGCGGGCGTCGATTCTACGACTGGCCATTATGATAGTTCTTCCCAAGTAGATGTTGAGACTCAGGCAATATTAAGACTGTCTGATCAAGTGAAGTCAGACGCGCCTGATCATGCTGACTTACAAGAACGTTTTGCGCCGCTTAATCAACAGGCTGCGGATATTCTAGCTGAAGATATCATTAAACTGCTGACGTATCGCCAGTATATTCCTCGGTCAGTAATGGTTGAGTACATAAAGATATTGTTAGCTTTTCACTTGGCGCTATACCAATTGAAGTTGTTTAAGTTGCTACCTGCTTTGGCTAAGAGTAAGGGCCGTAATCTCCAAGAGAGCAATAAACAAAAGACGGCCATCTATGTGGATATGACAAATGGTGCTAATGGCTTGAGTGAATCGATGGCTGAGCAAAGTGCGACGCTACACTATAAGCGTATTCCAGCTTTTATTAAGGCTTATTTCGGCGTTAAAAAACTCGATGAGTTTGCGGAATACCTATCGAAAAAAGGCAAATTATCTGGATCTAAATCGATAAAAAAAATGACAGTACCCGATTTGTTTACCTTGCTGGAGTCGCCGTTAGAGCAAGAGCGTAATCAGTTTTTTGGTCAGCGTAACGCTGGGATTTTAGATGCATCAGTGTCATCTGCTCATGAATTAGAAGATATTCCGCCGGAGATTCATGCTATTACCCAACTTGGCTTACCAGAGTATGAAACCTACATAGAAATTTTGTTGTTTGTACAAGGTAATGCGATCCGTTCTGGCTTAGTCAAAAACCTAGATAGTTTTATGCTCAAAAATAAGCCTGGCGCCTTGTTAGAGCAACAAAGTGGTAGCAATGGTGGCCGTCGATTTAGTGTTGATGGGCGACTACTAGAGGTGCTGTTACAGCTGGCGGTACTCACCAAAGGTGGTGACTTGGGTTTTCACACTAAGGAGTTAAGAGTTGATGAGCTGTTAACTTTCTTAAAAGAACGATATGGTATTTTTATTGATTCGTTACCCTACACAGATGCTTTCTGTGAATCATCAATTGATGTGAATAAAGCGCTTAGAGACAACTTATCTGGTTTTAAGCGCCGGTTACGAGAAATTGGTTTTTATCGCGATCTTTCTGATGCGTATGTAACACAAACTGTTACCCCAAGATACCAAATAAGAATTAAACAAAAAGATAGTACAAAAGGACGTAGTGCATGATTAAGGGAATTCAAACCATTGTTAAATCAGATATTGACGGCAGCTTAATCAGTGTCCTTGTACCTAAGTTTAAGATGTTGCTAGAAACGCGCGGTGCGGGCCACTGCATGAAAGTGTCTGATTTAGAAACTGAGCTTATGTATCAGTTGAGTGAAGTATTATCCGGTGCTGTTGAGTATGCCCAGGTTGCCGTATTGGGAATGAAAGCGACGCGTAATTTTTCGGTTACTAGTACCAAGCTTGTTGAACTGCGAAACCCTGATGAACACGGTCAGCTTCGCCAGCCATTACTAATTTTTGTACCAAATGAATTAAAAGCGTCCTCTGAAGACTCTTTTGGTGCAGCGACCTTTGAACAAATTGATATTTCAGATGCTTATTGGCTGGCGTTTAATCAAGTAAAGGCTGAATCACCCGATCCGATTAAGCGGTTGTTAGACGAAGTTTACTTCATTCTTCAAGAAAAGGCGGCGCTAAAACTCAGTGATTATCAATGGTTGCGATACGCGCTAACAATCAAGGTTAATGGCTTTGATCCAAGTATTGCTGGTGCTGCTCTTTACGAGCTGGGGCTAATTCCTGATCTTGAGTTGCATCAAGATCATTCCATGTTGGTACGCAAATTAGTTAAAAATTGCGAGTGTGTACAAATTATAAACCGCTCTGAGAAATCAGCGATTGCGACAGTTTATGATCTGCAGCTAGAAGGTGAAGATTTTAATAAGAGATTAGCCCTCTTTTTAAATGATCAGGAAAATTTATTCGACAGCAGTTGGCGTAAGCAATTAGTGGTGGATAGCAGCAACTGGGCACTCACTTTTGATAAATGGTGCTTTCAGTATGAGGAAGATGCCACAGATGCGGTTTGTTTAACGGTGATAGAGGTTGGCTTGCCGCTTATTTCTGATGATGAAACAGACCCAAACTTACAACAGCTGATTGGGCAACAAGTATTAACTACCGGCCAAGGTGGTTTGAAAAAGTTTTCTGTGACTTTTTCTGTTTCACCAAAGCCTGGTGAAGTTAATGGCTTAGCGAAATATAAAGCTCAGGTGTTTACTCAACAAGTTGATTTTGTTGGGTTAATTAAGGTAGGTAAAGCTACATCAAAATCCACAGTAACAATCACGTTTAACAAGTTGACTGGAATCGAATGGGAAGAGGGATGGCATTACATTCGAATTCAAGCGTTTGATGAAAACGATGAATTATTATCTTTGGTTGATGACAAACAGTGCCCAATACCGTGGGGTACGTCTAGCGCGGAGGAAGCTGGCTCACGAATTAATGAAAGTGATCTGTTTTATGTATTGCCAGCGGCAGATGCTGAGGTTGAGCCGATTGAGGGGCGAAAAGTCAGAGAGGCGTCATTAGCGCATGCGAAGATTAAAGCTGAATTTTCCAACGTCATTGAAACTGAGAAATTCAGCAATGCTGAAGTAATGGAAACGACTTGGCAGGATAGTAAAAGTAAGGCTGAGTCGATAGTCAATATAAAATTCAAAAAAGGAAGTGGTATTCAAATTCCTGTTACCACTTACTTAAAAAACTTTGAGCAAAAAATTCTGGCTAATCCAATGGCAGCTTTGACTTGGCGTGTAGAAATTCGCAATCAAGAAGTAAGTGAGTCTGGTGCCGATGTTGTAGATTGGCCAATAAAGGGTGTAGAAAGCCAGTTTGAAAAGTTTAAAGCGGCGCGTGAAACGTACTTTCAAATTATACATCAAGATGAGAAAGAGCTAGTTTCTGTCGCTCATGATCATGTGTCTTCATCACATGAGGCCTACCTGTATTCCAGCAGCTATCTAGAATACCTAGCCGCGGTATTTCAGGAAACTGAAAATGGACATGACTATTCGACTGAATTAGCCGCGTTACTTCGCTTGGATTCACTTTCAATCGTGATATGGAATTATGACGACAGTTATAAAAAAGCCATGTTACTGGGACCTACACATCCACTAAAGGCTTTATGGCTAGGAGGATGGACTTCTCTTGCAGAAGCTTGGGCGAGACAGAGTGAGAAGGTTGGTAAGGAAATCGCGGTAGGGGCTAAAAACAGTTTATTAGAAGAACTCGCGTTAACTAATTTTCCTTACGTACTGCCAGACTCTCAGGGCCAGTTGATGGTCGCACTTGATAGTATTCATCCATTTTGGAGTATTCTGTCTTCTGCACAAGAAAAAGAGCCACAAGCACTCATTGATAAAATTAAAACTGCATTTGGTATTAAAAATGATTACCAGCAAGTTGGTAAGCAAAGCAGTGCCTTTCTCACCACAAAAGTCGAAAGATATCTGATACAACATCCCTATGTGAATTGTTTATCGATCAATGTGTTTAACGCGGGGTCTGCGGGAGCCGTAGCGGGTATGTTGTTGGCTTTGAGAAAGAAACCGGAGCTAAAGCATATTAGTTTTGATATTCGTCTATTCGTTGCTGATCCCTATGCGACAGAAGTGGGGGCTGATTTATTTAAGCTAATCAACAGCGGCGAGGACAGTGAGGTGAAAAACCAGCTGTTTCATTCAGCAGAAAATCACTTGCAGCCAAAATTAAGTATTTCGCTCAGAGCTAGCTCTGAGTTTGAGCAGTCGCCTGATGATTTTCAGTCTCATTTAAGCATGTTATTTGATGTGTTCCCTGCACAAGAGTTATCCGTGGTAAAACCTCAATCAGATGAACAAGTTGCACCTATATATGGGTTGTATCAGGATTACTGTATTGATTACTTTGATGAGAATGGGATTGTTGCTTGGGACCGTCACACGAGACATGGCGCTGCGAAAATACTTTTCGGCGGGCAGATATCGGAGACTGTTGCCAAACTCCCTAAAATAATGTCCGCTATAACAGCTTCGCTGGCGACAGGAGATTTTTCGTTAGAGCAGGTACCAGTAGTCAGGTTGGCTCTTGATAGCGCTGAAAGAGCTCTGTTAAATCAATTACATGAAGTCAGTGATTGGGTGTTTACTGTCGATAGAAACTTGGGTATTGAGTTCTTTGATCACGGTGGTAAAGACGGGCGTCCTGATTATCTGATTGATCACAGCCCTGAAATGGCTTCTTCAAATACGCATAACTTTGTTATTACTTCGCGTTCGACTACAGAAATAGAAGCTTTGTTGAAAGGTACTTTAGAACAACATCAAATTGTTCCTGATGTAGATAAGGCGATTCGGGTTTTAGATTCACTTAGAGCGTTGTCAGGTAGACTTGCGTTAAAACTTGCCTCAAATAGCGCTTCAAAGTCGGAAGCCCTAGGTTTAGCACTATCTAAACTCTATTTAGAGTACCAAGGAGTGTTTAAGGACCAAGTAATAGTTCCTTTAGATGCTCACCTTGAGCTTTATTCAGAGCTTCAAAAGGCTGATGGTGAATTAGGTGCTGATGTTAGCTTCAAAAGAACAGATTTAGCATTATTTGATTTGGATGCATCATCACGCACGATTCGTTGTAATTTAGTCGAAGTTAAGTGCTATTCAGAAGTCGGCAATCTGGCAAAGTACGAAAGTTTAAAGAAGAGTATTGCAGAGCAAATTTCAGAGTCGGAGCGTGTTATTCAACGTCATTTTGATTTAACGCGCACAACGCCAGATAGACCTGATCGCTTAGTTAAAACACAAAAGCTCTGTGTCCTTCTTGAGCATTATCTGAAGCGTTCCGAGCGATTTGGCTTATTGAGCTCTGAGATTGTTGAGGAAGCAAAATTTCTTCTTCGAACATTGGAACAAGGCTACAAGCTTTCAATTACCCGAAGTGCTGTTATTTTCGATTTTGGTCAGAATAGCTCCGGAGTTGAAAAAGAAGTCGGTATCGAGTTTCATCGTGTTGGGCGAAACCATATTGACGAATTGCTCTCCGCTAAAGTACCTGAGGATAATAAACACAGCGAAAGAACGTTGGATTCACTTGAACTAACGCTGCCTAAGCTAACCTCTGCCGAATTTTTACATAAAGAGCGGGATAGAAGCGTATCTTGGGCTGAATTAGTATCTCAAGTTGCGATCACTTTACCTGAGCGGCCTGATGCTTCAGAAGGTGAAACGATTAAAGTACCACCTTTTAATGATAGTGAGCCGGCTATTGTTTCACCGTCGATGAGTCAGAGCGTTGAGGAAGCAAAACCTGTTGGTAATCTAGCTCCTGTAGCTAATTCTGTAGAGCCAGAGCCAGAGCCAGAGCCAGAGCCAGAGCCAGAGCCAGAGCCAGAGCCAGACGAGAATATGTATACCCTGGACGTCACAACTAGCAATAAAGTTGAGGTCGTGCCTCACGATATTGTTCTAGGTGTTAATGGTGATTCTGCTCAGTTTGGCCTGCTCGGTGAGGTCCATGGCCGAAAAGTGGCCCTAGATTTAAACCATACTCACACGTTAAGTTTGTTTGGGGTACAAGGTGGAGGTAAAAGTTACACCTTAGGTTCCGTAGTTGAGATGGCAACTAAATCAATACCAGCTATAAATACTTTACATAAAGAGTTGGCGAGCGTCATTTTCCACTATAGTGCTACACAGGATTACAAACCTGAGTTTACTTCGATGATTGCCCCAAATGATGATACCTCACAATTAGCTAAGCTAAAGGCCGTTTATGGAGCTGAGGCAACATCGTTGGATGACGTTGTGTTGCTTGCTCCAGAGGACAAATTAGAAGAAAGGCGTGTCGAGTACCCAGGTATTGAAGTACATCCACTGAAATTTTGTTCATCAGAGCTAACAGCAGGTCATTGGAAGTTTCTAATGGGTGCCATAGGAAATCAAGCTGCCTATATTCGCCAATTGGGTAACATTATGCGGAAAAATCGGAATAACCTGTCCATTGGGGCAATTCGAGCTGGTATAGAAAATTCTAACCTTTCCGATTCCCTGAAAGATTTGGCCGACATGCGCCTGGATTTTGCAGAACAATACATCGATGACACATTGAGTGTCGGGGCTCTTATCCGACCTGGTAGAATGATTGTGGTTGACGTTCGAGATGAATTTATCGAGAAGGATGAGGCATTGGGTTTATTTGTGGTGCTTCTGCAAATATTCTCGGAAGCTAAGTACCAAGGACAATCTTTTAATAAGCTTATCGTTTTTGATGAGTGTCATAAGTACATCGATAGTCCTGATCTAGTAAAAGGGCTTGTGGAAACCGTTCGTGAAATGCGTCACAAGGGTACCAGTGTCATGATCGCTAGCCAAGATCCTCCGTCGGTCCCTGTCGAGCTTATTCAACTTTCTTCTCAGATAATTTTGCATAAGTTTAATGCTCCTGATTGGTTAAAGCATATTCAGAAAGCGTGTATTGGTTTGAAGTCTTTAACTCCTGAAAAGCTTGGTTCTTTAAAACCTGGAGAGGCATATATCTGGTCTAGCAAAGCAAATGACAATGCTTTTGTAAGTGATGCTATGAAGGTTCAATGTCGCCCGAGAGTGACTAAACACGGTGGTGATACTTTGACTGCAATTTGAGATGACAATATGTAGTGGTAGAGTTAAATTTACCACTACATAAAAGAGCATCTAGTTAGTATTTTGATAGAAAATTAGCTGTATTAACCGGTTATTTTTAACTGTCTAGCCCCAATTACAGAGAGGCTGCCTTGTGCAGCCTCGTCTATATGCCCACTCCACCAGCCCATAATTTCTTTACGTTGCTCTAAATAATCAGAGCGGTTGTAACTTGCCCTTACTTCATTTTGATCTGCGTGTGATAAGCACGCTTCAATAAGCAAACTATCAAAACCTTGTTCATGAAGAGCGGTAGAAGCGACTGAGCGCAGCCCATGAGCGACTAATTCATCTTTTAACCCCAGACTACGTTTAATAGCGGCATTCGCTGTAAATAGGCTTACATGGCTTGTTGTGTCACGCTCACCAGGGAAGACATAATCATACAACTCACTCTGCGGACGTATCTGATCTAAAATCTCGATAACCTGTGGCGTTAACGGTATACGATGCGCTTTTCGACGCTTCATCTTTTCAGCTGGAATCGTCCATACTCGATTTTCTAAATCAATATCAGCCCAACGAGTTGTTGCTGCCTCTTTGGGGCGGGTCATCGTGTGCAATTGCCACAGAATGAGTAATTTGGTTTTAGTTTGTATTCTTGCACATGCATTTAAGCGCTCTAAAAAGTCGGGCAGTTGCTCTGGTCGTATTGTTGGCATGTGTAATACGGTATTTTTGCGAAATACTTTAATGATCTTAGCCAGTGGGTTGGCATTTATTAAACCGTGGTTAACCGAAAAATCCATTATTTGATTAACACTCTGGCATATTCTTTTAACGGTTGAATATTTACCGTCTTTTTCTA
>SAMEA5043655__coassemble_122_pt1 | contig 17861 bp, 14 predicted proteins | sample SAMEA5043655__metabat2_high_PE_003 | metagenome-assembled genome bin SAMEA5043655 (sample SAMEA5043655) | Gadus morhua
AAAATACCGACAAAAGCAGCAAAAATGCACAAATCTACGTCAACAGAGCCTAGTATTAGAAAACACGTTTTTTTTATACCGACTATTCTTAACTAAACTAGCAAGCACGAACGGCTGATGGATGCTCATGACCTATCTTAGTCAGCGCTAATTGCCATAAATTCAAATCTCGGGCTCTAAATGCACTGGCACAGCTCAGAAGATAATAACGCCACATACGATGGAATTTTTCGCTGTATTTATTGGCAAGATCTGGCCAAGCGTCTTCAAAACGTTCATTCCAAGCTACTAAGGTTTTATCGTAATCAGGGCCAAAATTATGGAGATCTTCCATATTAAAGCGCTGCTCGGTGGCTTTTCCTAGCTGACTAATTGAGGGGATCACACCGTTAGGAAATATGTATTTTCTGATCCAAGGATCACAATCACTTACTGTGTTTGATACATTGCCACCTATGGTATGCAGTAAAAAAATTCCATTTTCAGCAAGAAATTTTTCTGCGCATTTAAAGTAGGTTTCGTAATTATCAGGACCAACATGCTCAAGCATGCCGATAGAAACCACATGATCATAAGGTTCATCAGGTTGATATTCCCTATAATCCTCAAGAATAAATCGCACGGGTAAATTTTTGCAGCGATCTTCACCTAATTTGGCCTGTTCTACAGATAGGGTTAAACCGTCACAAATTACGCCATAATTTTTAGCTGCGTAATGCATAAATGAACCCCAACCACAGCCAATATCTAAAACCCGTTGACCTGATTTTAAATCAAGTTTTCGGCAAATTAGATCGAGCTTTTTATCTTGTGCTTCATCTAATGATTCTGCATTTTGCCAATAGGCGCAGGTGTATGCCATATTTTTATCTAGCATTATCTCAAATAGATCATTACCGGTATCATAGTGAGATGAAACGTCTTTTTTAGCTCGCGCAATACTTTGTGGGTTGAAAAAGCTTCTAACTTTGGCGGCACCTAATTTCAATTTTGTCATACTTGAGATTTTTTGATCGATTTTAGCTCTAATCACTTTATTCAGCATAACGTCTATTTGCTCACAGTCCCACATGCCATCCATGTAAGTTTCACCAAATCCCAAAGAGCCTGATTTTAGGACACGATCAAAAACTGCTTCATCATGGATTTGAATATCCCATGGTCGATTGCCATTAAGCGTGATATCGGCCTCTTTAAGCATATTTTGAAAGAGTTCAAAATTTGACATGTAACATCTTCTCCATACCCTGCGCGAGTAAAAATAAATTTATAATTTTTGATTGAAGTGCCGAGTTTTATGGATGTTGACGTAAAAAACTGAGGATAAAATCACAGATTAACGGTAATTAAGTTATTGATAATGTATGTTAAAAGAGTGAGGCATTCTAATTTAACTGTCTATTTTACAATCGAAAAATTCTTACTTGTTGATATTGATGTTGATTTATTTTATACCCAAGCATCTTGGGTATAAAAGTGTCTGAATGTTAATGCTCTTTTAGCTCGGGTTAGTGCTGATTTCAACCCGCATATTTTGCTTAATACCTTCGAGTTGTTGCTTTATATCCGCTGTCGAAATGGTTTGAGGTATTCTCAATTCAAATTGTGCGCTGTAAACAGTATCACCAATACTTGGTACCGCAATACGATAACTTACCTGATGCTCAATATTGATTTGAAGGTTATTTAATAGTGTATTGATGTCTTTGGTTAGTCCGGCTCTATCATTACACTCTATGTTAAGACTTACCGATTTTGTATTTAGATTTGGCACATTTTGTGTTGGGCTGTAGGTGAAATTAAGCTCAGGAAACTCTTGTTTAAAAGCATGTTGAAGCGGTTCTTGGTTTTCAGTATCAAGGGTGATTTTTAATAATGCTGAAAATTGACCATCAAGTTTGATGACATTAGATGTTTGCCAGTGAGCCTTGTATTCACGTGTTGTTTGCGCAAGTTCGATAAGAATATTTGGGCTAGTGATGCCTGAAACAGTGGCGATAAAAGACGTTGTCATAATGAATTACTCCTAAAAAGAGGAAAGCAATTACAACTACTTTAAATCAGCATGGGTAAAATGAGAATAAAAAAGCTACCAAAATGGTAGCTTGGACACGAAAGTAAATGTAACAATTAATGACGATTTGGAATTCGTTTTAGTACTTCTAGTAACAGATCCCAATACTGACCGACAGTTTCAATATTGACCATTTCATCTGGGCTATGGGGAAAACGAATTGTTGGACCTACCGATACCATATCCATATTAGGATAAGGCTTTTTAAATAATCCGCACTCAAGACCCGCATGGATCACCATAATAGCAGGCTCTTTATGGTAAATATCCTGATAAGTATCAGAGACTATTTTCATGATTGGTGAGCTGTTATCTGGCTTCCAGCCTGGATATGTGCCACTTAACGTAATACTTGCATCGGCAAGTGCAGCAAGTGCTGTTAGCGTGCCTTCAACCTGTTCACGACCAGAATCCATCAAAGAACGAATTAAGCAGTTGATGATGACATTGTCATTTTCTGTGTGAATTACACCTAGATTGAGCGATGTTTCGACCACTTCTTCAATTTCATCACTCATACGAATAACGCCATTAGGGCAAGCGTGTATGAGTTGCATTAATTTAGTCGCAGAGGCATGAGTAAATTGTTTTTCAGGCAGATTTACAGATGTCAAAATCAATTCAACATCGGGATCAGCTCCCGCTAATTCAGCTTTTAATAGTGATTGATAGTCATTAACTGCCTTTTGCAACAAGCTAATATCACTGGTAATTAATGTGGCCTGAGCCTCGCGAGGAATCGCATTGCGAAGCGTGCCGCCTTGCAGATTGGCAATGGATAATTTTTGAGGATTTTTGTTGATAAAATCATAAATAAAGCGAGCTAACAATTTATTAGCATTGCCGCGACCAAGGTGAATGTTAACGCCTGAGTGACCACCTTTTAAGCCTTTTAATGTGAGTGTAAATGCATGAGCGTCTGTTGACGTTTCCCACTCAATGGCTTGGCTGATTTGAGCATCAACACCGCCAGCGCAACCCATGTAAATTTCGCCTTCTTGCTCTGAGTCGGTATTAATTAACATATCCGCTTTCAGGACTCCCGCTTTTAAACCAAAAGCGCCAGTCATACCTGTTTCTTCATCTATGGTAAGCAGAACTTCTAATGGTCCATGGGGAATGTCTGTGCTAGCCAAAAGCGCTAATGCTGACGCCATGCCAATGCCATTGTCTGCACCAAGCGTTGTGCTTTTGGCTTTAACCCACTCGCCATCAACGTATGCATGAATGGGATCTTTTGCAAATTCATGTTCGATATCCGCATTTTTCTGTGGAACCATATCGAGGTGAGCTTGCAAAGCAACGGTTTGACGGTTTTCCATGCCTTTCGTAGCAGGCTTACAAATAATTAAATTACCGACGTCATCTTCTGTTATTGATAAATTAATTGATTGCGCCCAATCCTTGATATAAGCACTAAGCGCTTGTTCATGTTTTGATGGGTGTGGAATAGAGCAGATTGTTTCGAACCATTGCCATAGAGGCTGAGGATATAGTTGATTCAGAGTTGTCACTTCTTAACTCCTAATGAATGTTATTTTTAAGCGGTAAGTTTACCACAGTCTTTGTGGAAGAAAGGTTAGGGATGTGACGAAGCTTTATGGTGAAAGGCTGATGATTTAATTTATGTTAACAAGAAAAAAATACAGTTAATGCCATTAATGGGTTAGATCTTGAGCTTTAATTGTAATTTAATTACAATTAAAAATAAATGATCAAAAATAACCTGTGATTAGTTGTAATTTAATAACTAATAAGTATAATTCATTTCGTCGTTTAGATAATCTCTAAACGTCTCTAGTCATCCAGGATGGATAATACTCCAAGGAGCTGAGTGACAAGTTGACTCAACGGTATGAGAACCTCTAGTTCCAGGAAACAGAGCCAAGCTTCACTAGAGAATATTCATCACCTTCAACTTTGCACGGAGTAAATCAAAATGGGATATAAAGCTGTTCAGAATTGTTATTGGCAAAATCATTGGTTTGATTCTCGCTTAATTCGCTCAGGGCTTTTCGCCATGAATTTAAAGGGCTAACTACCCCTTCACTAATGTGTTTACTTAAGCTTGTTAGTTAAGTAGTTATCATCCATCAACCTTTGTAGCATCCTCGTTTGGATGTCTTTAGACGTAAGTATGTTGTGATTGACCGTCGCAACTGATGTTTCACTCATTTGAAGTGATCGTTTTTTCTGATTTAGAATACTTGATATATGTCGTGCCTACTCAATTGAGTAGGCTTTTTTTTGCTCTTTTTTCAATCATTAGCTTTTATCTAAAACTCAGTGTCCTTATGCTTAGTGCTATTTGAATGCACTTTTCATTTCATTGCGCATCAAAAAATATTCCATAGGACGTTGGAGTTTTGGTAATGCTAGAAAGACTATTCAAGCTTGAGCAGAATTACACAAACTGGAAACAGGAAGTCATTGCAGGCTGTACCACATTTTTAACCATGGCTTATATTCTGTTTTTAAATCCGATGATTTTAAGTGAAGCCGGAATGGATCATGGTGCCGTGTTTGTTGCTACCTGCTTAGCGGCGGGTGTGGGATGCATCATCATCGGCTTGTTTGCTAATTACCCGATAGCATTAGCGCCAGGTATGGGGCTTAACGCCTTTTTTACTTATACCGTTGTTGAAGATATGGGCCACAGTTGGGAAGTGGCATTAGGCGCTGTTTTTCTTTCAGGTTTGTGCTTTATGGTGCTGTCGTTATTTAGATTAAGAGAATGGATGGTCAAGGTTATTCCCCAGTCTCTTAGAATTGGAATCGGCGCGGGTATTGGTTTATTTCTGGCATTTACAGGACTACAAACTGCAGGTTTTGTGGTTTCTAACCCAAATACATTGGTAAAACTTGGCGATATATCTTCTTTTTCGGCATTAATGTCTGCCTTTGGTTTTTTTATCATTGTGGGGCTGGTGCAAAGGGAGTTTAAGGCCGCAGTGCTTATCAGCATTTTATCTATCACAGTATTGGGTCTGATTTTTGGTAATGTTGAGTATCAAGGATTAGTGTCTATGCCGCCGTCCATTGAGCCCACATTTATGAAAATGGATTTAGTGGGCGCTTTTGAAATCAGCATGGTAACCATTGTATTTGCTTTTTTATTTGTTGATTTATTTGACACCATGGGCACTCTTGTTGCGGTTGCTCAGCGAGGCGGATTTCTTGATGATAAAGGACGCTTACCAAGATTAAATAGGGCATTAATCGCAGACAGCGTCGCCAGTATGTTTGGCGCTATTCTGGGCACGTCAACCACCACAAGCTACGCTGAAAGCACCGCTGGCGTCAGTGTCGGTGGGCGAACGGGCTTAACAGCCGTTGTGGTTGGCTTCCTGTTTTTATTATCGCTCTTTTTCTCCCCGATTGCAGGCATAGTGCCTTCTTATGCAGTTGCTGGCACGCTGTTTTATGTGGCGATTTTAATGATGTCTAGTCTTGTTCATGTGGAGTGGGAAGATTTAACCGAAGCTGCACCTGTCGTTATTGTCTGTATTCTGATGCCGCTGACATATTCTATTGCAACAGGAATAGGGTTTGGTTTTATTAGTTATGTGGCGATTAAGTTATTGAGTGGTCGTTATAAAGAATTAAATACTGGCATTATCGCTATCGCCGCTATTTTTATGGCTAAATTTGCGTTTATTGATTAGCTTATGTTAACTGGTTTACTTAATTATTTTTAGGATTAACTTTTTGGATGATGCAGCAAAAAAGTTAAGTATTCCGCCGCAAGCTATACATAGCCCTGTGATCTTGGGTGAAGCCGCTACAGATAAAGTTGTGCAATCGACACAAAGTTGCTTCATCCGTCGCGAAGATAAAACTATAATTTCCGTTACTATGCGACAAAAAACTCATGAAGCCTCTGCATTGTTGTCTGACGTCGCATCAACTAGTTTTGATGAGCCTATTAACCCCTTGGTGCAAAAAAATCCCGTATCTTATCAGGTATTTTTAGTGGATTGTCATTAAGAGGTACTTCGGAAGAGAAGGCAAAAGAAGAAGAGGAAGATGATGGCGGGTTTCTTCAATGTGAAGCATTATGCCAATCTTCACAATCTGTAGCTGAAGCAAGCTTTAAACGTTGGTGGTTTAGAAATAGTGATCACGTCACAAAAACGGTTACAGCTTGCTGTCGCGATGCCTTTATAGCCCAAAATGGTGACATACAATGTTTAGAACAGCATATTCAATGTTATTTCAGATGCTTATTAGATAGTAAATGTAATGAGTTTTGTGGATCGTTAGGAAGAAATTTGAATATTAATGAAAGGACCACTTTAAAGGATGCGGTTAAAAATGAAATAGCTGATTTTTGCCAATTATTAAAGCCTAAAATAATACATCAGGAAGGCGGAAGCTTTTGGAAAAATGATGCGTTAGCAAGGGTTCAAAGACTTCAGATAATTAATCAAATAAAGCTTGATTTAGGGTTGTCTGGAATGATGTTGGCAGGATTGATGAAGCTATTAAATGAAAATGTTTCATCTATGTTGGAAAAATTAATAGCGCGATGTATGGATGAGTATTTGCAGTATATGGACAGCAATGAACGTATGAGTAAACTTTTGCGTAGGGAGCCTCAAGTAAAATCTCTGATTGCGTTCAGATCTAGAAATATTAAAAAAATGTCAGAAGAGTCCATGGTGCGAATTAAAAAGCAAATTAAAGATATTAATGGTTAACTTTTGACGAAAAAAGTTCTAACTGATGTTCGGCAATAGTATTTTTTATTTTTATTGATATTAAAAGCTGGTATCAAATAATCCTTCAAAATATGGGAATATTAAGTAATTGAACTCTGCATTTTCAGCTGCTTTTACTATATAAATACAGCTTCACTGTTAATTTCTTTTCAAATTAGGTATAAAAGTCGGTATCGTTTTTAATTTAGTTTTTTAGCATGAAAACAAGTGAGATTGCATATCGTCGCGTGGTGGTGAAATTAGGCACTAGCGTACTCACTTCGGGCAGCCGAAGTTTAGACAAAGCGCATATGGTTGAATTGACTCGTCAGATGGCGCAGCTTATGAAAGCTGGCGTTGAAGTTGTTTTGGTGACGTCTGGAGCTATTGCCGCAGGTCGCGATCATTTAAATAATCCGCAATTACCAGATACCATGGCAAATAAGCAGCTACTTGCAGCGGTGGGTCAAAGTCAGCTTATTCTTGCTTGGTCACAGCTATTTGAAATCTACGGCTATAAAGTTGGTCAGTTATTACTGACTCGTGCAGATCTAAGGGATAGAGAACGTTACCTTAATGCGAGAGATACCTTGCATGCGTTACTTCAGCAAAAAATTATTCCCATCATTAATGAAAACGATGCTGTTGCCACCAAAGAAATAAAAGTGGGTGACAATGATAATTTGTCCGCAAGGGCAGCGCTTTTATGTGATGCGGATTTATTGATTTTATTGACAGATCAAAAAGGATTATTTGATTGTGATCCCCGCAAAAATCCCAATGCCAAACTGATCCCCGAAGTCGCTAATATCGATGATAATTTACGTTTGGTTGCTGGTGGCGCAGTTTCAGGATTAGGCACTGGCGGTATGGCAACTAAATTAGAAGCTGCAGATATTGCCAGACGCGCTGGTATTGAAGTCGTTATTGCATCGGGTCAGCATCCTGATGTGATTAAAAAACTTGTCAAAAAAGCAGTAGCAGGTACGCACTTTAGCGCGATTGAGCATCCTTTAGAAAGCCGTAAACAATGGATATTAGCGGGTCCCCGCGCAACCGGAAAGTTATACCTTGATGAAGGGGCTGTTAACGCCGTGGTGAATAAAGGTCGCAGCTTATTAGCTAAAGGAATAATCAAAGTTGAAGGCAACTTTATCCGGGGTGCAACCGTACAGATTTTGTGTCCTAAAGGAAAAGAAGTCGCAAGAGGACTTGTACGCTATAACGCTGAAGCTATGGTGAAAATCATTGGTAAACATTCAGATAAAATCGAATCTTTACTTGGATACAACTATGGTGATGCAGCGGTTCATCGCAATGATATGGTCGTTTTAAATTGATGGAGACACCAAGAAAAATGGATAACCAAGCTTATTTGGGAAAAGTGGGTTCACAGGCAAAGTCGGCTAGTTATGCCATTGCAAATTTAACGGCAATTCAAAAGCAACACTTACTTAAAACCATCGCTGCATCCTTGACTACCAATAAAAATGACATTATTGCAGCCAATAAAGAAGATGTTGCAGCAGCAAAAACATCGGGCTTAAGCGATGCGATGGTGGATAGGTTGTTACTTGATGAATCTCGATTAAACGCTGTAATTAGCGATATCGATAATGTGATTGCGTTAGCCGATCCTGTGGGCACTGATATTGACAGCAAATTGCTTGCTAACGGTCTTCGTTTAACTCGTAGACGGGTGCCATTAGGCGTTATTGGAGTGATTTACGAAGCTCGTCCAAATGTTACTGTTGATATCGCTGTGCTAGCTTTAAAAACAGGTAATGCGGTGATTTTGCGCGGTGGAAAAGAAACCATCAAATCTAATATTGCCTTGAGCAAATCGATTCGTAGTGCATTGGTTGCACAGGGACTGCCTGAAAATGCAGTGCAATTCATTGATAATCCTGATCGCACTTTGGTTACTGGGCTTTTAAAGCTAAATCAATATGTAGATATGATCGTGCCTCGTGGTGGTCAAACTCTGCAGCGTCTTTGCGCTGAGCAAGCGAATATTCCCGTGATATTGGGCGGTATTGGCATTTGTCATATGTACGTGGATAGTAAGGCTGATCTTTGTCGTGTAACCGATGTGATAACCAATGCTAAAGTTCAGCGTCCAACCGTGTGTAATGCCCTTGATACGCTTTTGGTTCATAAGGATGTTGCACTGCAATTGTTACCTGCGCTTTGTGAACATTTAACAACGCAAGGTGTCCGTTTTTATGGGTGTCCAGAAACTCAGAAAATCACAAAAAATCTCAATATTAATATGAGTTCAGCATGTGACGAATCATTTGCAACCGAATGGCTTTCGTTAACCTTAGGCATTAAAGTTGTTGATAATATGGATGATGCCATTGCCCATATCAGACAATTTTCAAGCGGTCATTCTGAAGCCATTTTGACTGATGATATTCATGCTGCAACTGACTTTATGAATGCTGTTGATTCCGCCGCCGTTTACGTGAATGCCAGTACCCGTTTTACCGATGGTGGTGAATTTGGATTAGGAGCAGAAGTGGCTGTGAGTACGCAAAAACTACATGCTAGAGGACCTATGGGGCTTGAAGCATTAACCACGTTTAAATGGTTAGGTGTTGGTGATTATACGGTAAGGAAGTAAAAATTAATTTGCTAAACCCAAAATATATCTGAACACGAACTAACCATCATTAGCTCGTGTTTTTTTAGTTTTGCTTTAGAGTGCGCTGTTAAATAATGATACAATTGAATACAAGATCAATTAAATAAATAAGCATTTAGTGATAATTAGACTATGTAAACATTAAATAAACTTACGTATTAGTAACTTATTTTAAATTATGGTTACGAGTTATTTCATCACAATGTGCTGGCTGCCAAGAGTTAATTTGATATTTTTTGTATGTATTCTGAGCTATTCCGTAAATTACCCCGCAATTTGTTTAATTCCATATCAGTTTTGTTCGAAATAGGACGTCTATTGTTCCTATATATATATTTTATTTATTTATATCAATTCTGCTGAGTTGACTCAGTAGTGCATTTGTGTCGCTTTTTTATTTATATCGTTTTATCTTTTAATTCAGAGATTTTCTATGTTATTTGACTATCGTCCCAAAAATATCCTTAAGGGACTCAGTGCTTTTTTTATAACAGTACTTGTATTCTTAACTGTTAGTCGATTTGCCATGGCCTACTGGCAATTCGACAGATTAAATATGGTTGATGGCTGGTGGCCGCTTCTTTATCAAGGAATTCGAGTTGATATTGCAACCTGTTGCTGGATATGGGGACTTGCAATTTTAGGTACATTTCTTTTTTCATATGAAGGTTTAGCTGGAAACGTTTGGCGCTGGATATTACGTATTTGGTGCAGCGTCGGCTTTTGGTCTTTAGTGATGTTGGAAGTTACAACGCCTACATTTATTAATGAATACGGTGTAAGACCAAATAGGCTCTTCGTTGAATATTTAATATATCCTAAAGAAGTGTTTTCTATGCTTTGGGCTGGTAGGAAAATCGAATTTATTTTCACTATTATAATTGCTATTGCTATGGCAATTTTTTCATGGAGATTAACAGGACGGTTATTTAAGGCTCCTTGTAAAATTAGTTGGAAATGGCGTCCTGTTTTAGCTGTTTTGGCTATTGCCATGTGTTTTTTAGGGGCAAGATCGACCTTTCAACATCGGCCACTAAACCCAGGCTTAGTCGCTTTTTCAACTGATCCATTGGTGAATTCTCTCGCAGTAAACTCTTTTTACTCTCTAGCTTTCGCCATCAGTCAGATGAGCAGTGAGGCTGATGCGTCCAAAATTTACGGCAAAATGGACACTAGCGAAATGATTGATATTGTCCGTAAAGATACAGGCCGTAATAAATTTTTATTTGATAAATTACCGACAGAGACTTTTAACCAAGCGACATATCAAGGCAAACCTAAAAACTTAGTTATTTTGTTACAAGAAAGTCTTGGTTCACAGTTTGTGGGAAGCTTAGGGGGTTTGCCGTTAACACCAAATATTGATGCTCTTAGTCATGAAGGGTGGTTTTTTCACCATTTGTATGCAACTGGAACTCGTTCTGTTCGAGGTATTGAGGCTGTAGTGACAGGGTTTACGCCAACACCTGCACGTTCTGTGGTTAAATTAGGTAAAAGTCAATCAGATTTTTTTACTATTGCAGATTTACTTAAAAAGCATGGCTATGCCTCTCAATTTATCTATGGTGGTGAAAGTCACTTTGATAATATGAAGACTTTCTTTTTAGGCAATGGTTTTACAAACATTGTTGATCAAAATGATTATAAGAATCCAAAATTTGAAGGTTCTTGGGGCGTTTCAGATGAAGATTTAATGGAGAAAGCAAACAGCGAATTTACTGAGATGCAAAAGCAAGGAAAACCTTTCTTTAGCTTAGTTTTTAGTTCTAGCAACCATGATCCATTTGAATATCCAGATGGGCGTATCGCGCCTTATGAAAAACCGAAGCAAACACGAAATAATGCGGCTAAATACGCGGATTATGCAATTGGTGAATTTTTCAAATTAGCGAAAAAATCTAACTACTGGAAAGATACCGTATTCTTGATAATTGCCGATCATGATAGCAGGGTAACCGGTGCTAATTTAGTTCCTGTAAATCATTTTAGAATTCCTGGATTAATTATTGGGGATGGCATTAAGCCTAGACTTGATAATCGTGTCGTGAGTCAGATTGATATGCCGACCACTTTATTATCGTTAATTGGAATATCTGATAACTATCCAATGATAGGACGAGATCTAACTCGAACTCCTGATAATTGGGCTGGACGAGCAATGATGCAATACGATAAAAATTTTGCATACATGCAAGGTAATAATCTTGTTATTTTACAACCAGAACATGCTCCAATTGGTTATCAGTTAGATGCTTCTGGTCAATTGCAGCCGAAGGAACAATCTGAAGATCTTAAAAAGAAAGCTTTAGCGACGGTATTATGGGGTAGTTATGCTTACCAACATAGTTTGTATAAACCTATATAGGTAACGATGAAAAAAAGCTAACATGTATATCGATTTTAACGAATCGCTTGTTAGCTTTTTATTTCGACCAAAACGCAATAAATCGCCAAATTTCAACAGAATTGAGGCGATTGTTAAAATCGTTTAGATATGTTTTATATCAGCAAATTTTGCATTAAGTAATTTAGCTAAATCTTCAGCATTAATACTCATTTGTAAGCCACGTTTTCCTGCACTGATATAAATACAGCCAAAACTCTTCGCTGAATTATCAATAACTGTTGCGAGTCGCTTCTTTTGTCCAAGAGGGCTAATTCCACCCACCAAATAACCCGTGCTTTTTTGTGCTTGTTCAACGCCTGCCATTGTAAGTTTTTTTGTTCCAATGATCTTTGCTAACTCTTTTAATCCTAATTGATGACTAACAGGAACTAAAGCTACAGCGATTGGGGCTGATGTTGACGATTCTGCTACTAACAATGTTTTAAAAACTTGTGCGGGATTTGCATTGAGTTTTTCTGCTACTTCATCACCAAAGGCGTGAACATCTTTATCATGATGGTATTCATGAAGTTCAAATTTAACATTGGCTTTTTTTGCCTGATTGGTTGCAGGTGTCATAATTTAGTTCCAGCTAAAATGCGTTATTATACTCAAATAACACGAGCTAGGAGAGAGGATAGATAAAATGGAAATGCATATTTTTATTAATGGGCATGGTGGAATTTGTTTGGATAAACCTTACTGCTTATTACCTAAAAACTGCACATTATATTTTTACTGTTATCCATCAGGCTTGTTACCTAGTGTTGTTGCTGATGACATTTTGGCAAGTGAAACACCAAAGTCAGTACAGACGATTAAGGGGTTTCATCATTATCCGCACTCATTTTTGAAATGCTTAAATAATGATGGCTTGTTGCAGCAAAGATCAGAAAGGTTCTATGCGATGAACAAACCCAATTCATTACTTGTGTACTTAGATCAGCTCATAAGCCGAAAATCTAAAACCTCTGGTCGATCGATAACGCTTCAGCAAATCATCAATATTTATTTAAAAAATCCTAAGCACAGCCATTCGTCACATTTTCATTTTCATTGGGTTACTTGCCGCAAAAGCATTTCCTTAAATACCGCAGGTGGCGCATTTCTTGGATTTAATCATGGTTTTCACTTATTTGATCCAAGAGCTGAGTTTAGAGGTGCCTTTATGATTAACCCAAGAGATAGGGCTAATCGTTGGCTTTTTAGAAATTGAATTGTTAGCTTTATTTTGTTTATAAACAATGAGTCTTTTTTAGACGTTGAATAGCAAGCGCCGCGATAATCAGTCCCATACCTATTAATGTAGTGTGAGTAATCGCTTCTTTTAAAATTACGGCAATAAATACCATAGATAATAAAGGCGTTAAAAAAGCGAGTGTGCTGATGTTTGCTGTTCGAGTGCTTGTTTTTAGAGCCATTAACCAAAGTACAAAAGTGATCCCCATTTCAAATAAGCCCACATAAATTCCAGCGGCCATGGCTTTTACATCGAAAACAGGAAAACCATTGGTAAGCAAAAGCAAGGTGATGATAAAAGGTGAGGATACTAAAAAACTCAGCAGCAAGCTGACGATGGGATCGCCCTCATCTTTGGTATTAATAATCCAATAAAGACACCAAAAAAGCGTACTGACTAAGGCAAAAGCTACTCCTGTTGCGTCATCAAAGTGCATTTGAGTGATTTGCCCATTAGTTGCAATAATCAAAACGCCAACATAGCCTACTGCCGCCGCAATTAAATCCTTAAGTTTCAATTGTTGTTTTAAAAGCGGCACTGCAAGTAAAGGAAGCAATATTGCCCAAGTATAATTTAATGCGAGCGCTTGTTGTGCAGGTAAAACGTCATAGGCTTTAAATAGAGCGAGGTAATAAAGAAAGGGATTTAGCAATCCTGTTTGAATATAAAAAAACGGTTTGCTTGTAAATTGTCGACCTATTAAATGACATTTTTTTTGAATGCTTAGAAGAATGGTAAGAATAAAAATAGACGTAATTGATGCTACAAAAACCAATTGCATTGGAGAATAGTAAGATAATGCAATTTTAAATGCAGTAGCCACGGTAGACCAAAGTAATACTGCACCTAATCCGTAACAATAGGCAATGTTTGACGCTTTCATTGATGAAGTAAGTGGGAATCGTTATTTTTATGTTTATCGAGTATACATTTTATGCGCGTAATAAATATTATCTGATGTAAAAATTGGAATGAATACCGCTTTCAATACAAATATGTATCCTCATAACGCTTTTTTTTAGCCTTTTAGATGCTGCTATGTTATTGATCTTTGGTTAATACAAATAAAAAGATCAAAAAAATTCATTGATACCATTGTTTTTCAATTTGTCATCCCAATATATGAATTCAAGAGAGATATGAGCCTAAGAGAATAAACTTGAATTCTCATCAATGAGTCCTCATATCAATATTCAGAAAAGAATTTAGTTTAAAAATTTTGGAGGTTCCCACTCATGGGTAAAGGTAGAATTATCGGTATCGATTTAGGTACAACAAACTCTTGTGTTGCTATTTTAGATGGTGGCAAAGCGCGCGTTATTGAAAATGCTGAGGGTGATCGTACTACTCCTTCAATCATTGGATACACTGAAGATGAAATTTTAGTGGGCGCACCTGCAAAACGTCAGGCTGTAACTAACCCTAAAAATACACTTTTTGCAATCAAGCGTTTAATTGGTCGTCGTTTTACTGATGATGAAGTGCAACGTGACGTTAAAATCATGCCGTTTGATATCATCGAAGCTGATAATGGTGATGCGTGGGTTGAAGCGCGTGCTAAAAAAATGGCACCACCACAAGTATCTGCTGAAGTTTTAAAGAAAATGAAAAAAACAGCAGAAGATTATTTAGGTGAGCCAGTCACTGAAGCTGTTATTACGGTACCTGCTTATTTTAACGATTCACAACGCCAAGCAACTAAAGATGCTGGCCGTATCGCTGGTTTAGAAGTTAAGCGTATTATCAACGAGCCAACTGCAGCTGCACTTGCTTATGGTATTGATAAGAAGCAAGGCGACAACATTGTTGCTGTTTATGACTTAGGCGGTGGTACTTTTGATATTTCTATCATTGAAATAGATAACAATGATGGCGACCAGACTTTTGAAGTATTAGCTACTAACGGTGATACTCACTTAGGTGGTGAAGACTTTGATAACCGTTTGATCAATTATTTGTCAGATGAGTTCAAAAAAGAGCAAGGCTTAGATTTACGCAACGATCCATTAGCTATGCAGCGTTTAAAAGAAGCGGCTGAAAAAGCTAAGATTGAGCTTTCAAGCGCTACTCAAACTGAAGTAAACCTGCCATATATTACTGCTGATGCAACAGGTCCTAAGCACTTAGTTGTTAAAATTACTCGTGCAAAATTAGAGTCTTTAGTTGATGATTTAGTTCAACGTACTTTAGAACCTCTAAAAGTAGCTTTAGCTGACGCAGATTTAAAAGTATCTGATATCAACGACGTGATTTTAGTTGGTGGTCAGACTCGTATGCCTAAAGTGCAGCAGGCAGTAACTGATTTCTTTGGCAAAGAGCCACGTAAAGATGTTAACCCTGATGAAGCAGTAGCTGTTGGTGCAGCAGTTCAAGGTGGCGTATTATCTGGTGATGTTAAAGACGTATTACTTCTAGACGTAACTCCACTGTCTCTTGGTATTGAAACCATGGGTGGTGTTATGACTAAACTTATCGAGAAGAACACTACGATTCCTACTAAGGCAAATCAAACCTTCTCAACTGCTGACGACAACCAAAGTGCTGTGACTATTCACGTAATACAAGGTGAGCGTAAGCAAGCAAATGCAAACAAGTCTTTAGGACAGTTTAACCTAGAAGGCATTGAGCCTGCTCCTCGCGGTATGCCACAAGTTGAAGTGACTTTTGATATCGATGCTGATGGTATTTTAAATGTATCAGCTAAAGATAAGAAAACAGGTAAGTCTCAAGATATCACTATCAAAGCATCTTCTGGCTTAAGTGATGATGAAGTTGCTGCTATGGTTCGTGATGCAGAAGCTAACGCTGATACTGATAAGAAATTTGAAGAATTAGTTCAGGTTCGTAACCAAGCTGATGGCATGATCCATGCGACTAAGAAACAAATGGAAGAAGCAGGTAGCGATTTACCAGCTGACGAAAAAGAAAAGATTGAAGTTGCTATCGCTGCACTAGAAACTGCAACTAAAGGTTCAGAGAAAGAAGCAATTGATACTGCAACTCAAGAGTTAATGACGGCATCTGCTAAATTGATGGAAATTGCTCAAGCTAAAGCACAAGCTGGTCAAGCTGCTGAAGGTGAAGCACAAGCTCAATCTCAATCTAAGCCTGCTGATGATGTTGTTGATGCTGAATTTGAAGAAGTAAAAGACGACAAGAAGTAATTGAGTCGTTAGACTGATATTACAACTGTGCGGGCGTTACGGGAGACCATAACGCCCGTTGTTATAAATAAAATTTGAGTAAAGATTCTATTATTTAGATTTTCTTCTTGAGAGCCTTGAGACTATGTCAAAGCGAGATTATTACGAAGTTCTAGGTGTAAGCCGTGACGCCAGTGAACGAGACATAAAAAAAACTTATAAAAAGTTGGCAATGAAATATCATCCAGACAGAAACCCTGGTGATAAGGCAGCTGAAGCTAAATTTAAAGAGGCAAAAGAAGCCTACGAAATCCTAACCGATTCCGATAAAAAAGCAGCCTATGATCAATTTGGCCATGCTGGTGTTGATCCTAATCGCGGTCAAGGCGGTTTCGGGCAAGGCGGTTTTGGCGGTCAAGGTGATTTTGGCGATATCTTCGGTGATGTCTTTGGCGATATTTTCGGTGGTGGACGTCGCGGTGGTCAACGTCAAGCGGCAAGAGGCTCTGATCTTCGTTACAATCTTGAACTGTCTTTGGAAGAAGCAGTTAGAGGCCTTTCCAAAGAGTTACGTATTCCAACCCTTGTTGCCTGTGATGAATGTGATGGCAGCGGCGCGAAAAAAGGCACCTCAGCAATTACCTGCTCTACCTGTAATGGTGTTGGACAAGTTCAAACTCGTCAGGGATTTTTTGCCGTCAATCAAATTTGTCCGACCTGTCATGGCAATGGCAAGATAATTAAAGATCCTTGTGGCAAATGTCATGGTGAAGGTCGCGTTGAAAAAAACAAAACCTTATCCGTTAAAATTCCTGCTGGCGTGGATAACGGCGATAGAATTCGCCTAGCGGGTGAAGGTGAAGCTGGAGAACATGGTGCACCAGCGGGTGATCTTTATGTTCAAGTCGCTGTTCGTGAACATCCTATTTTTGTTCGTGATGGTAATAACCTTTATTGCGAAGTGCCAATTTCATTTGCAAAAGCGGCAATCGGTGGTGAAGTCGAAGTACCAACTTTAGATGGTAAAGTGAACCTTAAAATTCCACATGAAACACAAACAGGACGTATGTTCCGTTTACGTGGAAAGGGTGTTAAATCTGTTCGTAGCCATGCTGTGGGCGATTTACTCTGCAAAGTGGTTATCGAGACACCAGTTAATCTAAATGAAGATCAAAAAGAATTGTTGCGTCAATTAGACTCTTCTATGACAGGTAAATCTTCTCGTAAACACAGTCCAAAGGCTTCAGGTTTTTTTGATGGTGTAAAAAAGTTTTTTCAAGATTTAAATAGTTAGTATCCTCGCCTATTTAGATTCGATAAGGCCCTGCAGTTGCAGGGCTTTATTATTTACATGTATAAAAAATAAATGTTTCTTGCCAAGAGTGGGTATAAGGTTTAATTAAATTTAGTGAATAATACCGTTTACACTTGTATCGCTTATCTCTAGAATGCTCGGCCAGTTGTTCAATATGGTCAATAATTATGCGGTTGTGGTACTTTTTCTTTATTCTCTTGGTTGGTTGTGGTGGCGATGAAGATGAATCAAAAAATACGGATAATCCGCCAGTAATTGAGCAGCCAAATCAGAAACAACTCCAAGTGCCTTCCATTCCTTCAGTCAAAACGCCTATTGATTCTAATAATGGCCCTAAAATTTCTGATAAGCCTTCA
>SAMEA5043655__coassemble_124_pt1 | contig 17572 bp, 22 predicted proteins | sample SAMEA5043655__metabat2_high_PE_003 | metagenome-assembled genome bin SAMEA5043655 (sample SAMEA5043655) | Gadus morhua
TGATCAATCATTTCTTGCCTTTGGCTATCAAACCAGCAGCATCCAATTTGCATCGACGTAGTATTCCAAGCGCTAAAATGTAAAATATAGCTAATGATTATACCCATATGAAGGCAACCACTAACCTTATATACCTTAAAGCGTGAGGCTTGACACAATAAAGGAGTAATCTTGTTATATTTCCGTCTTCGTAATCAAAGTTATTAACCTTTACATTTAGGAAGAAATGAAAAAACGATACTAGCTAAATTGAACAACTTGCTTATGCCAATAAGTTTTAGAATGCATTTCACAAAAACGTTCAAAATCGAGATGATGTTTTTGTAAAAAATCGAGAGCAGCCGTTTTCCCGGCTTGATAATCGGTTTCAAGCTGATCGTTATGGCTACCTAAAATTTTACTGGCTAACGTTTTCTGTGGGTGAATTTCAATAATTTTAACGTCCTCTGGAGGCCTATCTATAAAAGCTAAAGCACTGTCATAAGCATCCTCATTATGAATAAAATAATCAACGGGTTTTGGGCAATGATGAGTCTTATTAATGAGATATTTTATTCTATTCAAAAAATGAGACTGATTATGATGTTCATGGGGTACAGTGCGAATAACCACAATCAACTTAGCCCCTAGATGGTAAGCTTGCTCTACAGGAATTGGCGCTGACAGCCCACCATCAACATAATATTCGCCATTAATCTCAACACCTTGTCGATAAAAAAAAGGTAATGCACTGGAAGCCTTAAGTAATTTTAGCCAGTTATGACGTTCAGGTTTAAAATATCTCGCTTGATAATCTGGGATTTGTGTCGCAGAAAAAAATAATTGCCTGCCATCCAAATTATTTAACGCTGACTCAATATCTAAACGATATTTGGATTCTTTTACCTGTTTGAAGTACCAGTCTAAATCCACCGTATTACCACCAAGCACAAGATGACTCAGTTTGAAAAAATGTTTATCTTTGGTTAAATCGGTAATGGTTTTACGGGCATATCCCTTTTGGCCAGCCACATAACTTGAAAGATTTTGCGCACCAGCAGATGTGCCGATTAGAATTTCAAAGGGGTTAAATTGCTTGTCAATCAAGGTATCAAGAACACCTGCGGTAAATATGCCCCTCTGCCCTCCTCCTTCGGTAATTATAGCTGTACGAGGAATGACATTGTTCAAAGGCTGTAACGAAGATGATGGCGCAGACATGATGTTTAAATTCTGATGACAAATAACAACTGATGACTATATTAAATTTTTTATCGCTTTTTGTACTCAAGGATTTCATTTATTAAAGAGATTTAATTGTAACAATAGCTGGGTTTCTATCTATGAAATCCTAAATAACATATCTCACTTTCAGCTCAACTCTCCTTCTTTTATCGGCTTTCTGGGTATAATGGTAAAACTTGTTCGTTTTAAATAGAGACACTAGATTGCTGCTTAAATTTTTGCTCACCGCTTTTGTTTTTGGCGCCGCATATTGGTTTATATGTAGAAGGCAATTAACTCAGTCTGTCCGCCCTCAAAGCTCTCATATCAAACAGCTCATTCGCCGTTACGCGGTTAATATTTTTCTATGTCTGTTATTGTTGGTTATTTTAACTTTCGGTATTTGGCATTGGTTTGATGGGCAACAACAAATGAAAGTCGTTGTTATGTCTCCATTAGATGGTCGTACAGATACATATCGCGTTAGAAAAAAAGATATTAATGGCAATAATATAACCACCATTAATGGCATAAAAGTCAGATTCTCAGGCCAAGAGCGGATCACTATAGCCCCATTAACTAAGTAAATATTGGATTAATCAACCACAAAATAGCAATATTCATCACAATAAATGAAGTTATGTTAGCTTGGCTCGGTTTTTTTTCGTAAAACTGTTAAACTTATCTAAATTTTTTATGTTATTTGAGTCTAAATAAAATGGGAAGAGCGTACCAAAACCGTAAAGAATCAATGGCAAAAACAGCGGGCATGAAAACGCGCATCTATTCTCGCTACGGTAAAGAGATCTACGTTTGTGCTAAACAAGGCGGGGTTGAGCCAGAGGGTAACTTATCCTTACGCCGCTTAATTGAACGCGCTAAAAAAGATCAAGTGCCTGCTCACGTTATTGAACGTGCTATTGATAAAGCAAAAGGTAGTGGCGGTGAAGATTATGAATTAGCCCGCTACGAAGGTTTTGGTCCCGGAAATTGCATGGTCATCGTTGATTGCTTAACTGACAATGTAAAGCGTACCTTCACTGAAGTTCGCCAATCTTTCGTAAAAAATGATGCCAAGCTTGGCGGTCCTGGTACCGTAAGTCATATGTTCGATCATCAATCGGTATTTGTTTTTGCCGGAGACGATGACGAAGCTATTCTTGAATTATTAATGATGGCGGATGTAGACGTTACTGATGTAGAAGCTGAAAACGGTATGATCAGCGTATTTGCTCCAGTCTCTGAATTCAATAATGTCAAAACAGCGCTAACAGATGCTTTTGCTGATATCGATTTCAAAGTCGAAGCCATTAGTTTTGTGCCTCAAACCATGACTGAAATCTCTGGTGAAGAGGATATTGCTGCTTTTGATAAATTTATTAGCGCACTTGAAGATTGTGATGATGTACAAAACATTTATCACAATGCTGAAATTAACGACTAAATAAATAATATTCTCAATTTTTTAGCCTTGATGCATTATCAAGGCTTTTTTATACCAAAAACGCTAGGCTTAACTTTTAGATCTAAATGTTATGAGAACATTAAGGGTTATTTAAGTGCACTGGAATGAGATACTTTACGATTCTTAAACCAAGGCACAGCTTCCAAAGTGCAAAAAATAAGCCCTAGCCAAATCAGAGAAAAACTGACAAGTTTGACTTCATCAAATACTTCACCAAACATCAAAACAGCTATCGAAAACTGCAAGCTAGGCTCAATATATTGCATTAGACCAATATTGGATAAGCTGGTTCTATTTATCGCTAGAGCAAAAAAGATAAGTGGTGCCAGAGTCACAGGAGCCGAGCCAATAAATAATGCCATAGAAACTGCACCGCCATTAATGGCTTCACTTTGATGAGTTACTAATAACCAAATAATATAAACAATCGCAAGTGGCATAAACCACAAAGCTTCAACAGTGACAGAGGTCAAAGAGTCATATCTAATGAATTTCTTTATCAATCCATAAACTGCAAAAAAACTGCCCATAATCAGCGCTAACCATGGTAATTCACCATAGGCATAGACCTGATAAGCAATTCCCGCAAAACCGAGAACTACCGCAAAGCTTTGTGCATGGGATAATTTATCTTTCAAAAACAGCACACCAAAGGCAATGGCGAAAAGCGGATTAATAAAATATCCCAAGCTCGCAGCCAATACATCTCCATGAGTAATAGCCCAAGTAAAGGCATACCATGAGACGCACATAAGGAGTCCCGCAACAAACGTCAAAAGTAGTGAGCGTTTATCTGCTAAAACCGCTTTAATATTGAATTTCTGTCCCATAATGGCAAAAACAATTAACATAAATGGCAAAGAAAAAACAATGCGATAGGCTAATAACTCGTTAATATCTGAATTTGGTAAATATTGATAATAGAGGGGTAACAGTCCCCAAAGCACAAAAGAAAAGGCCGCGAGAACATTACCCTGAAATTGGCTTTTCATTGGATAACATAGAATTGAAAAAAAGTGGGCTATTATCGCATCAATTGTGGCAGGCTTAAAGAATGTAAGTTTATATTTTTCATTAATTTACTATTATTCAAAGGCTACTTAATATTTACAACAAATAGAATCAAATTGTCAAAATTTATAAACATCTAAAAATGAAATATCGCCAAGTAATTGACGGTTTATAATTTAAACAAATTGGTATAACTTGTTATTTATACTTATAGTTTTTTACAAGTGAGATTAATTAAAAACTAAATTTAAGCACGGAGGCACAGAATTTGAAAGATGCCAGCGACATCATAGTCAACACTTCACACAATATTCGCTTTTCAGTGCTAATTCCTATGTTCAATGAAGTTGAAATGATTTCACCATTATTTCAACGCCTTATTACCATTTTATCCTCAATATCAGAGTCATCCGAAATCATCATTGTCGATGATGGCAGTCAAGATGGAACCTGGGATTTATTGCAACGATTACCCAATACTAATATTGAGAGCCAATTTATAAGGCTAAGCCGTAATTTCGGTAAGGAAGCTGCTATGTCGGCAGGTCTTGAATACTGTAAAGGCGATGCCGTCATAATGCTTGATGCTGATTTACAAGATCCGCCAGAGCTAATACCTGAAATGCTACAAACTTGGCACTCTGGATTTGACATTGTCAATATGAAACGCTCTAGCCGCAAGGGTGAGTCTTGGTTCAAACGCTTTACAGCAAATGGGTTTTATCGGGTGATTAATTGGCTCTCAGATGCTGACATACCAGAAAATGTCGGCGATTTTCGCTTAATCAGCAGAACCGTAATAGATGCAATAAATAAGCTACCTGAGCGTAACCGTTTTATGAAAGGCATATTCAATTGGCCTGGTTTTCAAACTACAACACTCACATTTGAAAGAGATCCCCGCCATACAGGAAATACCAAATGGAACTACAGTAAATTGTGCACTTTAGCAATGGACGGTATTACCTCCGTTAGCTTTAAACCTCTAAGACTTGCCACATGGATAGGGTCATCATTTTTTTTATTTGGCCTGATTTATGGTATTTGGAATAGTTTTAATTATTTTGTGTTAAATGAAAGCATCAATGAATATTTTCCATTTATGTTAATGCAATTAATTTTTGTTGGAATTCAACTGCTGGCATTAGGTTTAATTGGCGAATATCTTGGAAGGGTTTTTGTTGAAGTAAAGCAGCGCCCTCTGTATCTTATTGAGGAAGTAAGACTTCAGCAAAAAGACAGCACGCTAGACAAGCTTGATTAATTAGCGCTACTTTTCAAGATAAAGCGGAACCTTTTATCTCACTCATAAAAATAACTGTCACTCATTAAAACGTTTATTGATTAAATCACTAAGCGCATCCAATGCTTTTTTTGCATCCCTGCCCTCAGCGATCAAAGTAATCTCTTTCCCTATACTTGATTCCAACATGAGTAAACCTAAGACACTATCTGCAGATGCTGTTTTATCACCATGAATAATAGTGACTTTAGCATCAAACTCACTCGCCATGACAGCCATTTGAGTAGCAGCTCTCGCATGAAGGCCAAGCTTATTACAAATTGTGACTTTACGCTCAAGCTTGAGCATTTAGCAATTCTCTATGTCGTGCTTGAATAGGGTGAATACCTTTATTAAAACGTTTAGCTAATTGCTCTGCAACGTAAACAGAACGATGTTGTCCTCCAGTACAACCAATGGCAATGGTTAAATAACTACGATTGTTTCGTTCAAGTTGCGGCAACCATGTATGTAATAAATTTTCTATTTGCCAAATAAATTTATTTACCGTCGGTTGATTAGCTAGAAAGTCTTGAACAGGCTGATCAAGTCCTGTCAAAGGACGCAATTCAGGCTCCCAATGAGGATTTGGCAAAAACCTTACATCAAACATAAAATCAGCCTCTACAGGCATACCATGTTTAAAGCCAAAAGACTCAAAGGTGATGACCAGAACTTTTTCAACACGACCTAACAGAATTTGCCTGACCTGATCACTTAATTCATAAATATTAAGCTGAGATGTATCAATAAAATGATCCATCATTTTGGACAAGGGTTGCAACATTTGTCCTTCAAGTTGAATCGCTTCGCTTAAAGAATTTTGCCCTTTTGATAATGGATGTAAACGCCGCGTTTCGCTATAACGCTTTAGCAAAACTTCATCGCTAGAACTAAAAAAAAAGCTTTGAATGTCCGCTTTTCCGGATAGCTTACTTAGTTCCTGCTCCAGTACTTTTTCTTGCTCGGGTAAATTACGCACATCAACACTGATTGCAACTTGATCCCTAGTATCTCGAAGCTGCTCAAGTAAGCTACCAATTAACTTAATAGGCAAATTATCCACACAGTAATACCCCAAATCTTCTAATACTCTCAAGGCTACCGATTTTCCTGAGCCACTTCGCCCCGATACAATGACAAGATTCATGAAATAATCACCTGATATAACTCTGTTTCATCTTTTGCTTTACGCAGCTGCTTTACAACTTGTTTATCACTTAACTTTTTAGCCATTGCCGATAAAATAGCCAAATGCTCCTCTGAAGATTGTTCTGCTGGAACTAAAAGCGCGAATATAATATCTACATTTTGATTATCAATTGCTTCAAATGGAATGGGCTCTTGGCATTTCATTAAAATAGCAACAGGTGCGGTTAGATCTTTTAAACTTCCATGGGGAATAGCGATACCGTTTCCAATACCGGTACTTCCCATTTTTTCACGCGCGATTAAATTTTCAAAAATTTCCTGTGAGGATAAATTTGAATATTCGGCCGACGCGATATCACCGATTAATTCTAGAGCTTTTTTTTTACTACCCGGAATGGCAAAAACTGTGCATTCCGGTCGTAGAATTGCGTTAAGATCCATCACTAGTGTTTTATCAACTTCTCTTTATGTTTAATCACTTGCCGATCAAGCTTATCGATTAAAGAATCAATAGCCGCATACATATCTACATTTTCCGAAGCAGCAAAAACCTCACCACGGTTTAAATGTAATTTCGATTCGACAATTTGCTGGTTTTTTTCAACTTTAAGCACGACATGGACATTATTAATCTGCTCAAAATGACGCTCAAGTTTCGTAAATTTTTCCTCTATATAACGACGAAGGGATGCAGTTATCTCAATGTTATGTCCAGTCAGGTTGATTTGCATAAACATATTCCTCCATTTTTAGGTTACAAACTTTTACGCTGATTTGAAGGGGGGATGAGCATGGCTTCACGATATTTTGCAATTGTCCGCCTTGCTACATTTATCCCCTGATCCGCTAAAACTTGTGCCATTTTACTATCGCTTAAAGGCTTTCTTTGATTTTCACCTGCCACAAGTTTCTTAATAAATGCTCTAATGGCGGTAGATGAACATTCACCACCATCTTCCATTCCCACATGACTAGAAAAGAAATATTTAAGCTCAAATATGCCCTTTGGCGTATGCATGTATTTTTGGGTTGTCACCCTTGAAATAGTGGACTCATGCATATCTACTGCCTCAGCGATATCATTTAGCACCATAGGCTTCATGGCCTCATCGCCAAACTCAAAAAAATCATGCTGAAATTCTACAATACACTTAGCTACTTTTAACAATGTGTCATTACGACTTTCTAAACTTTTTATAAACCATTTTGCTTCCTGCAAATGACCTCGAATAAATTGACTGTCACTCTGATTTCGAGTGCTACGAACCATTGCAGCATATTGTTGATTAACATTAAGTTTGGGAAGACAATCTGGATTTAGCTCAACAACCCAGCACCCTTTTTGTTTTGATACTGAAACATCAGGTATAACATATTCTTCAGTTTCTTTCGAAATAGTTAAGCCGGGTCGAGGATTTAGACTTTGGATTAACAATATCGCATTTCTTAGTTCATCCTCTTTCATTTTTGTTTTTCGCATTAATTGACGAAAATCTCGGCTTGCAATAAGTGCCAAGTGATCTTTAATTAACACTTTCGCATTCGCTAAAAAAGGAGTATCTGATGAAAATTGTAATAACTGAATAAGCAAACATTCTCGTAAATCTCGCGCTGCAATACCTACGGGGTCAAAATGTTGAATTCGCTTTAATACCGCTTCTACTTCATCCAATTCAATATCGTTTTCTTCACCTAACGCATCACAAATATCTTGTGGACTTTGAGTAAGATAGCCTTTGTCATCAATTGCTTCAATAATTGCTGTCGCTATCGCTTTATCATTATCAGAAAACGGCGTTAGATTTTTTTGCCACTCAAGATGCTCAAATAGCCCTTCAAATGTTTCACCTTGAAAAGGTACATCATCACGAGCCATACCACCACTTGATTGTGGCATAGCAGTGAAAACTTCGTCCCAAGAAGTGTCCATAGGCAGTTCTTCAGGCATAGATTCTTGTTTTAGCGCATCTGATGTTTCAATGCTTGCGCTGTCAATCTCATTAATTTTCGAGCTTTTATCCTCATTATCATTAACAGATAGATCTTTAAGGCTAAATTCGTTTTCTGTCAGCTCATCATTATTATTTGAGTTGTCATCTTGATATTGATCTTCGTCCATTTCCAAAAGCGGGTTTGATTCTAACGCTTGCTGAATTTCTTGAGTGAGTTCCAATGAAGACAATTGCAACAGCCTAATTGCCTGCTGTAATTGAGGCGTCATCGTCAACTGTTGTCCAAGCTTTAAATGGAGTGACGCTTTCATGTTCAACGCAAATCCCTATGTTCTTGAGTAGAAAAACGAAAAAAGTGCCTGCTAAAGTTCGCTGTTAAATACACCTGCAAAATTCGCAGACTTTAAATAAGCCTCAAATTAACTATAGCTTGAATTGTTCACCTAAGTACACTGCGCGTACCTGTTGGTTATCTAAGATTTCAGTAGGGGTTCCCTCAGCGATCAAGTTACCATGACTAACTATGTAGGCGTGCTCACAAACATCTAATGTTTCTCGAACATTATGATCAGTGATTAGCACTCCTAATCCTCTATTTTTTAGTTGCTCAATAATTTTTTTAATATCAATCACTGAAATCGGATCTACACCGGCAAAGGGCTCATCCAATAAAATAAAGCGTGGATTGGCTGCTAACGCTCTTGCTATTTCAACCCGCCGGCGCTCTCCACCTGATAGCGACATGCCTAAAGAATCTCTTATGTGAGTAATATGAAACTCTTCAAGCAAATGCTCTAGCTGCTCTTCACGTTGCAACTGATTAAGTGCTTTTCGAGTTTGCAGGACAGCCATAATATTATCTCTTACAGATAATTTTCTAAAGATACTGGCTTCTTGGGGCAAATAACCAATCCCTTTTCGAGCTCGCATATGCATAGGATCTAAAGTTAATTCATCTTTATCAATGAATATTCGCCCTTTGTCACTTTTAACAAGGCCAACAACCATATAAAACGTCGTCGTTTTTCCTGCACCATTTGGGCCAAGCAAACCAACAATTTGCCCTGTATTAACGGTTAAACTTACGTCTTTAACTACGTTTCGATTTTTATAGCTTTTCGCTAAATTTTGTGCGCATAGGGTCGATTGAGTCATTATAAAACTTGCTCTATTTTATTCGATTTTAATTCTTTTTGCGGTTCATCTTCGTCAGGTTTTTTCAGCGATTTCGTTTCTTCTTGATAGTTTTGGGGCTGAATGATGGTTATAACGCGCTCACCGCCTCTACTTTCAGCGATTAGTTGCTGTTTATTGATGTTGTAACGAATTACATCTCCAGTAACCTGACTGCCAGCTTGGTCAAGGGTCGCTTTTCCTGTCAAAGTTAGCGTTCTACTGGCAAGGTTATAACGAATTTCTTTGGCGCTGGCAGCAGCGGAGCGTCCATCATCAAGAGTTTGCTGATAGGTAGCTGGACTTCCTGTGGCGACTAAAACTCGCTGCCCTTCTTTACCTTCACTAAACGCTTTTAATTCATCGGCTTTGATATGAATACTTCCTTGTGTTACCTCTACTGGACCAAAAAAAGTAATTTGGTTATTTTTTATATCCGCGCTTTGACGCACAGCTTGAATTTTTACTTCTTGTTGCAGATCATTTGATTTTGCTAACGCGCACAAACTAACTAAACAAAGTAAACCAGCAAGTATTCGTTTATTTTGCTTCATATATCCCTTCGACCTGACTGGTTAACTCTACTTCCTGAGCATTAAGATCAGCATAAAGTCCTTTCCCTTTGATTTTAAAATCTTTTCCTTTAACAGAAATGGTTTTATCGGAAGTCATAATCATGGTATTTAAATCTAATTCCAAATAACTGGTAGACAGCTCTTGTACTGGCTCTTCAGGTGAAATTGCATCAATAATAACATTTTTTTGTAACACAACCTTACCAGTCGTTTTATTGAGAGAGCCTTGCTGAGCTTGAATTCGCCAAGATGAATCGCCTCTATCGGGATAAACTAAATAAATTGGCTGCGTAAAATAAGTCATATTAGTGCTTTGAAAATGCTCCATATGCTGTGCCTGTACTTTACTTGCAACATGACCTTTTACGTTAAAATCAATGCTGTGAAGGTTTGAGGCTACAAAATCCGGCTGAATAACTTTCGTATTTGACGCACTTGATGAATGCTCTTTTTTTAACTGCACCTGCCAATATAAAACAGTGGCAGTCGAAAATAAAAACAAAATCGCAAACAAGACTCGATTCATGATTTTATTCCAAACATAGCTTGAAGTTCACTCTGGTCTGGTAAGATAAGATCTATTTGCTCTTTTATCACAAGATCAGAGCAATTTTGACAAGCAAACGTATTTACGCACCTTATCGAGATAGGAACAGCTTTAATCACAGCCATGGTAAGCATTAAATAACGCCAGCCTTAACCATATCAAGCATATTTAACGCGCCAACAGGATGACCTAAATCATCAACGATAATAAGGCCATTAATGCTTTTTTCATCCATCACTTTAAGTGCTTCTGCAGCTAATATATTGGCTGTTAGGGTAACACAATTTGACGTCATTACTTTAGCTATTGGCGTTATTCTTAAATCAATATCTGCATCAATTACACGCCTTAGATCGCCATCGGTAAAAACCCCTACGAGTTTATCACTATCATCAACAACGGCAGTCATACCAAGGCCTTTGACCGAAATTTCATAAAGCGCTTCAGTTATGCAAATGTGATTTGACACTTTTGGTAACGCATCACCCTTATGCATGACATCATTGACTTTAAGCAGCAATTTTCTACCAAGAGTACCACCTGGATGCGATAGCGCAAAATCATCGCGAGTAAAGCCTTTTGCCTGAAGTAGAGCAACAGCTAAACAATCCCCCATCACTAAGGTAGCAGTAGTACTTGATGTTGGCGCTAAGCCAAGTGGGCACGCTTCTTCTGGTACTTTGATACATAAATGAAGTTGGGCATGTGTCGCCATGTTTGATTCAGGATTACCCGTAATCGCAACCATCTTAATGCCCAGCCTTTTTATTACTGGCATTAAAGTTAATATTTCACTTGATTCGCCTGAGTTAGAAATAGCAATGATCACATCATCTTTGGAAATCATACCCAAATCGCCATGGCTGGCTTCTCCAGGGTGGACAAAAAAAGCGGATGTACCAGTACTGGCAAAAGTCGCGGCAATTTTATAACCGATATGTCCTGATTTGCCCATGCCCATCACAATCACTTTACCAGTGCAATTTAAAAGCATGTTACAGGCATCGGCAAATGCACTGCTTTCAACATATTGATATAAGTTATCAAGCGCTGCTTTTTCAATATCAATGACTCTGCGTCCCCATTGGCGCAGCTTACCTTGCTCTATCATATTTAACTCTCAAAATTGTTATTTTTACAACGCGATTATTCTTCGCGTTAGCCGATCCAAAATAAAAAAAGCTGAAAACCAGTTTGTAGCGATATTTTTAATTTGAATTCTGCCAGTATTTTCACCGTTATTACAAAAAAATGAAAGTATTCAATGCACTTCCTAATTTGGTACAAATACCAAGCAATCATACTATATAACGACTCAATACGAGCCATAACAGCATTTACAGTTGTAGGACATAACGCAATTACGTACAATTTACCTTTTACTTTCACTCAAAAAAAGAGCTTATACTGCTCTTTTTAGTGTTATTTTTTATTCGGCCTTAGGTAAACAAAAGTCTATGCTACCCAAAAATGCCCCTTTGGTTGAAATCAAACATTTGAGCTTTAGTCGTGGTGATAGGATCATTTATGACGACATCAACCTAGCCATTCCTCAAGGAAAGATCACTGCCATCATGGGACCCAGTGGCATTGGCAAAACCACCCTTTTAAAGTTAATTGGTGCTCAGCTCACTCCACAGACAGGCCAAGTTTTGTTTGACGGCATTAATCTTCACCAATGCTCAAGATATGAGTTATACCAGCTTCGTAAACGCATGAGTATGTTATTTCAAAGTGGTGCGCTTTTCACTGACATGAACGTTTTTGACAATGTTGCCTTTGCTCTTAGAGAGCATTCAGGGCTTCCTGAAGACATTATTCGTAAAATCGTATTAATGAAATTAGAAGCCGTTGGTCTAAGAGGTGCAGCCAACCTAATGCCATCAGAACTTTCAGGCGGTATGCAGCGAAGAGTCGCTTTAGCCAGAGCAATTGCATTAGAGCCTCAAATGGTGATGTATGATGAACCATTTGCGGGACAAGATCCCGTATCAATGGGGGTATTAGTTAAATTAATTGGTGAATTATCCCAAGCACTTAATTTAACCTCCATCGTGGTTTCCCATGATGTTAATGAGGTTCTAAGTATCGCTGATTACGTTTACGTTATTGCCGACAAAAAAGTCATCGCTAAAGGCACGCCAAAGGAACTGACGTCAGCTACTAATAATCCTCAACTAGCTCAATTTTTACAGGGTGAGCCCGATGGTCCAATACCATTTAACTACCCCGCACCAGATTATTTGAAGGAACTATCCTGTGGCAATAATTAACTGTATAGCCGGCGTTGGACGCAATTCCATAGCAGCCATTGCTGGCGTTGGGCGGGCTGGAATCATGCTATGGGGTGCCATATTCTGCTGGCCACAATGGCGCAAAAGTATGCCATTACTGATACGTCAAATATACGTTGTTGGCGTTCAATCTGTCACTATTGTCTTAGTTTCAGGACTCTTTATTGGTATGGTTCTTGCCCTGCAAGGCTATGTCATTCTAGTTGGTTTTGGTACAGAAGAAAGCTTAGGGCCAATGGTTGCATTAAGCCTATTACGAGAGCTTGGCCCCGTCGTAACTGCACTATTATTTGCAGGTAGAGCAGGATCAGCGCTTACAGCTGAAATTGGACTCATGAAAAGTACTGAGCAACTTTCAAGCCTTGAAATGATGGCAATCGATCCGTTAAAGCAAATTATTGCACCTCGATTTTGGGCTGGTGTAATAAGTATGCCTCTTCTTGCGGTCATATTTACTGTTGTTGGTATTTTTGGTGGATATTTAGTCGGTGTCGAGTGGAAAGGCATTGATGAAGGAGCATTTTGGTCAATTTTACAAGCCTCCGTGGAGTGGCGACAAGACATCGTTAACTGCCTTATCAAAAGCGGTGTATTTGCCATTGTGGTGACTTGGATAGCTTTATATAGAGGCTATGAATCAACGCCAAATCCAGAAGGGATCAGCAGAGCAACAACACAAACGGTTGTTCAAGCAAGTTTGGCTGTGCTGGCATTAGATTTTCTATTAACTGCAGCAATGTTTGGTCGATAACAGACTAAATTTTGCATGTGTTTGTTAATCATACATTTGAAATAACAGGTGTTTAACCTATGTTGAATCGGAAAGTTGAAGTTTTAGTCGGCTTGTTTGTGCTAGCGGGCTTTAGCGCTTTTTTAATCCTCGTTTTTAAAGTTGCCAACATTGACATGGCATCAGGTAGTAACACCTATAATCTTTACGCTACTTTTAGTAATATTGGTGGGCTAAAAGTGAGATCTCCCATCAAGGTTGGTGGTGTTGTGGTTGGAAGAGTAACAAATGTTCATCTAGACCCTGTCAAACTTGAACCAATAGTCACATTGACCATTGATAAAAAATTCAATCATTTTCCTGAAACCAGCAGTGTCGCGATTCTCACATCGGGACTTTTAGGAGAACAATTTTTAGGGTTAACCCCAGGGTTTGAAGATGAAGATATCTCGATACTAACTAATGGCGATAAAATCGAAGATACCCATGGCGCACTTGTTTTGGAAGATCTTATTGGTCAATTTTTGTACAGTTTATCCAAGGATAAGTAACATATTATGCTTTTAAAGTTTAAACAAACCACTAACCTTAATCCATTTAACATTATGGTTGCAGTTATATTATGGCTACTGTCATCGCAAGCCATGGCTGCCAACAAAATTGACACACAAAATCCTTATCTAATGATAAAAGAAGTTGCCACTCAAACTTTTGAACGTTTTGATAAAGATAAAGACATACTTAATCACAACAGAAATTATTTAAAAACCATCGTTGCACAGCAATTGATGCCTTATATCGATTACAAATATGCCGCATTAAAAGCCATGGGGCGTTATGTTCGCGATGCCACGCCAGATCAACGACAGCGCTTTGTGAATGCCTTTGAAGGATACCTAGTATCAACCTATGCTCAAGCATTTACTGCCTATACCAATCAACAGGTTGAATTTGAACCACCCCAAAGCTATGAGGGGCAAAAACAAGTTCTAGTGGATGTCAAAATCGTTGAGCCAGGTCGCCCACCGATTAATATTGGTTTTAAAATTCGCCGCTTAAAAAATGGTACTTGGAAAGCTTTTGATATGGTTGCTGAAGGCGTCAGTTTGTTACGCTCTAAACAAGCGGAAATGGATACGCTCATCCGTCAAGAAGGATTAGATAAAGTCATTAAAATGCTCGATGAAAAAGCAAATGACAGTATCGCTGATAAATCCCAAGCTAGCAGACGTTAACCATGACTCAATTTAGCTTAAAAGATCAGGTTTGTTATATCTCAGGGGAGTTAACCCAAAACGAGGTTATTAAGCTCTGGCCACAGCGAAATACACTCATTAGTGATACTACTGAAATGATGGATTTATCTCAGTTGGCCTTTGTTGATTCTGCTGGCTTAGCTTTTTTAATTACTCTTTGGCAAGAATACCAACAACAAGGGAAAAAGCTGATAATGATGTCTCCATCAACGCAGGTAAAAAACCTTATCGAACTCTACAACTTACAAAGCGCATTTAGTCATTCGCTCAAGTAATCAAACAATAATAACGTCATAAATTAAGGTGTTAATCCAATGGATTGTAAAGAAATTGAAGCATTATTAACTCAAGCATTATCACTTGATGACGTTTATGTCACCACCGACGGTAGTCATTTCAAAGTCATTGCCGTTTCAGAAAGCTTTGAACCCATGAGTCGTATCAAACGACAACAAACCGTATATGCACCATTGATGGAAAAAATTACCAGTGGTGAATTACATGCAGTAACCATTAAAACTTTTACTCCTACTCAATGGAAACGAGAAAAAGTCTTAAATATGCCAAGCTAGAGAGGCAAAGTGGATAAATTAAACATTCAAGCCAGCGGCGCACTTGTAGGTAATGTCGTGATATCAGGCGCTAAAAATGCCGCATTACCTATCTTAATGGCTGGCGCTTTAACTGACGGTGATTTTATTGTCAGCAATGTGCCACATTTAAGAGACGTGACGACAAGTTGCCAATTACTTCGAAGCCTTGGCGCTGAAGTAACTGAGCTTCCCCATAACCAAATTCATATTAATACTGCTCGCTTAGACAATTACACCGCGCCTTATGAACTAGTAAAAACCATGCGAGCATCGATACTTATTTTAGGTCCCTTGCTTGCTCGTTTTGGTAAAGCGGATGTGTCATTGCCTGGTGGATGTGCGATTGGAGCAAGACCTGTAAACCTTCATTTGCAGGGGCTTGAGCAAATGGGCGCTCAAATTACCGTTGAAGAAGGGTACATAAAAGCGCGAGTGGATGGACGTCTAAAAGGCGCTCATATCTTTATGGATACCGTCAGTGTTGGTGCGACAGAAAATCTACTAATGGCAGCGGCATTAGCCGAAGGTGAAACCATTATCGAAAATGCCGCCAGAGAGCCAGAAGTAATTGATTTAGCCAATTGCTTAATTGCAATGGGAGCTAAAATCGAAGGCGCTGGTAACGCAACCGTTCGTATTCAAGGTGTTGAACGTCTTAATGGTTGTCATTATCGTGTAATGCCTGATCGTATCGAAACAGGCACCTTCTTAGTTGCCGCTGCCGTGACGAGAGGCAAAATTCGCTGTTTAGATGCGGATCCAAGTTCACTTGAAGCGGTATTAGCTAAGCTTGAAGATGCTGGCGCTAAAATTACCACAGGTAGTGATTGGATTGAGCTTGATATGGAAGGTAAAAGACCGACATCCGTTAATATCAAGACCGTACCTTATCCAGGTTTCCCAACCGATATGCAGGCGCAATTTTGTGTACTTAATACCCTTTCGGATGGCACGGCCACCATCACAGAAACCATATTTGAAAACCGATTTATGCACGTGCCAGAGCTTATTCGTATGGGTGCTAATATGGAATTAGAAGGCAATACTTGCATCATTCATGGTATTGAAAGCTTAAGTGGCGCTCAGGTTATGGCAACAGATTTAAGAGCCTCCGCGAGCCTTGTCATTGCAGGATTAGTCGCCGATGGCACTACAGTCGTCGATCGCATTTATCATTTAGATCGTGGCTATGAGCATATCGAAGAGAAATTTAAGGGCTTAAATGGCTCTGTAGTCCGTATTTAGCCCTAAACTTAATAAGTGTTAAATAATAAGATTTAGCACTTATTCATTTTTTTAGTCCTAAAAGGTTTAAGAATATTTAGCTGATTTTTCAGCGATTACTACTTTAATCTTTTGGATTTTTCCTTTTCGTATCAAGGTCAAAATAGCTTTGGTCTTTGGTTTTGTTTCCGCAATTCTATCCATCAACATTTCGATATCTGGCACAACTTCATTGTCATATTTAATAATGACATCGCTTGGTTGAATTCCTGCGTGATCTGCAGGCCCATTTGGCTCAATTGCAGTTACCAACACACCATTAAGATCTGGTAAATTTAAAATTTGCGCCATCACAGGTCTAATAGCTTCCCCTGAAATGCCAAGTGCTCCTCTTATTACTCTACCATCTTTAATCAGTTTCCCCATAATGCTATGGGCAAGTTTAATGGGAATAGCAAAATTAATGCCGTTACCACTGGTTTCATTTCCGACCTGAAAAGCCGCGGTATTAATACCAATAAGCGCCCCATTAGTATCGATTAATGCGCCACCTGAATTCCCAGCATTAATTGCAGCATCGGTTTGTAAAAAATCTTGATAGCCACTGGATAATCCGTTTCTACCCGTAGCACTAATAATGCCCTGAGTAATTGTCTGCCCTAAGTTATAAGGATTCCCAATAGCAAGAACAATATCCCCAACTTGTGGAGAATGATTAAGGTTAATTGGAGAAACAGGTAAATTATCTCCAACAATTTTGATTACTGCTAAATCCGTTTCAGGATCTGAACCCACCATTTCAGATGTAAATTTTCTGCCATCTTGCAAAGCAACAACAATTTCATCAGCTTGTTTAATGACATGATAATTTGTTAGCACATAACCCTCGGAGCTCATAATAACGCCAGAACCAAGTCCTTGTAGTGATCCCGAATGAAGAGGCTCATTTTGATTTATAGACAAACTATAAATATTAACAACCGCAGGGGCTGATCTTCGCACGGCTTTTGCGAACGAAAGTTCAGAATTTCCGTTCCCTTGAAATATCGATAAATTAGAGATGGAATTATTTTCATTGATAATTTGATTAAGCACCAAAATGATAACAGCCATGA
>SAMEA5043655__coassemble_126_pt1 | contig 17277 bp, 17 predicted proteins | sample SAMEA5043655__metabat2_high_PE_003 | metagenome-assembled genome bin SAMEA5043655 (sample SAMEA5043655) | Gadus morhua
GCATCATACCTCGCGCCGCGATAAAATTGCTGTTAATTCGAACAAAACTTGATAAATCTATGTCAACAGAGCCTAGTATCGATTTACCGGATGAACCAGAAACCCAAGCCTTACTGATGTGGAATTATTTAATTTTCTTTGAAATACACCAGACAGACATTATCTGGTGTATTTTTTTCTGACTAACCTAACTGGCCAACAACATTTAATTCTTTAGATTCTGGCATCTCATTATAAGAAATGACGTTTAATCCCCTAGCGAAGGTATGTGCATACCGTGCTAAAAGCGGTCTTAGCTGTGGTGGCACCAATAAAATAGGATGGTGCTTTTGCATTCTTGCTTCAGCTAATAGTTGGGGCATTTTTTGCTGTAATTGTGTGAGTAATTGAGGTTCGATAGGAAAGCTATCCAATACTACTTTACCTTGGTTTTGTGCTTGAGATAGCGAATTAGAAAGCATATTTTCTAGCGTTGGAGATAATGTCATAACGTTTAATTCGCGTACATCTCCAGCTATTTTCTGAATAATCGTATCTTTTAAAGCGCATCGCACATCTGCGGCCAATAAAATGGGATCTTTAGTTGTTTCACAACATTCAAGCAGTGTGGTGGAAATTGTTCTAATGTCTTGAATGGAAACATTTTCTCTCAACAAAAGCCTAAGTACTTTTAGCTGTTGTATTGGCTGTAAGGCATTGCCAATGGATTCTGCTAATTTTGGCGAAATTAAAGCTAATCGTTCTTGCAATGAAAGCACATCATCATGTTGTAAAAAATTAGGTAGGTTTTCTTTTATTATTTTTGCTACGTGAGTGGCAATGATCGTAGCAAGATCAACGACAGAATATCCTTGATTAAGTGCTTTTGATTTGAGTGAGGGTTCAATCCAAACGGCTTCCATGTTGTAAGCTGGATCACGGGTTAAAATACCATCAATCTCGCCAAAAACATCACCACTTTTTATTGCCAGTAGCCTTTCTGGCTCTAAGTCTTTCTTTACAACAATATTTCCCATAAAACTAATGTTGTAACTATTTGGCGTTAAAGATAAATTATCTCTGACCCTAATTTCTGGAAGCAAAAAGCCACATTGTTCAGAAATCGTCTTACGGATACCAGTAAGACGTTTTATTAATTCAGCTCCTTTTGTTCTCTCGGCTAGCGGTACCAAACGATATCCTAAGCCAACGCTAATGAGATCCGTAAAGGGAAGCGTATTCCATGATAAATCTTCTGTTTCTAAATAATTAGACTCGACCTTTTCTTCAATGGTGTCTAAAAGAGAATCAGGCTCAATATCTTTTAACTTCCAAGCAGTAAATCCTAATAAGGCAGCAAATGATAAAAAGGCAAATGACGGCATGCCAGGTACTAGGCCCATTACCGTCATAATAAAAGCTGAGGTGCCTATTGTTTTAGGATTTGAAAGTAGCTGTTCTCTAAACTGCTCAGGAACATCTTTTGAGTCGGAGACTCTGGTAACTATGATAGCGGCAGCTGTGGCAAGTAATAAAGAAGGAATTTGCGCAACTAAACCATCACCAATAGTTAATAATGCGTAAGTTTTGAATGCATCAACAGCATTCATGCCATGCATAAATATGCCAATGGCTATACCACCGATAATGTTGATCGCAAGAACCAACATACCCGCAACAGCATCGCCTCTAACAAATTTAGATGCACCATCCATCGAGCCATAAAACTCAGCTTCTCCTGCAACTTCAGCTCGACGTTTTTTAGCTTGATCTTGGTTTATGATCCCGGCATTTAAATCGGCATCAATTGCCATTTGTTTACCGGGTAAAGCATCAAGCGTAAATCTTGCCGATACTTCGGAAATACGCTCTCCACCTTTGGTCACAACCATAAAGTTAATGATCATCAGGATTAAAAATACAACAGCACCAATGACATAGTTACCACCAATAACTACTTCACCAAAAGCCTGAATTACTTTACCTGCAGCATCTCCCCCTTCGTTACCGTGTAATAACACAACACGTGTTGATGCAACGTTTAGTGTTAACCTCATTAATGTTGCGATTAACAACAGGGTTGGAAATATGGAAAACTCAAGGGGCCGTTTAATCGAAACGCTTGCGAGTAGAACCAATACAGCTAAAACAATGTTAAATGTAAAAAGCACATCTAGGAGCCAAGCTGGAAGTGGCAAAATTATCATTGCCAAAATTGCTAATAAAAATAGCGGTATGGCCACAAATGATTTTTGTTTTTTGAAGTTTTGGCTAAGCCAGTTCATCTTAAACTATGTCCTTTAATCGTGTCGCAAGTGTTCAGGAATTACAAAATTTGGTAATGGAGATGGTTTTTGTGTTAAACCTTGTTTTGCCGCTTTAATTTGCATTACATAGCTAATTACATGCGCTATGGCGATAAATAATGCTGATGGCACTTGTTGGTCAATACTGGTTGAATAATAAATTGCTCGCGCTAATGGTGGCGAATTAACTATTTCTACATTGTTTTCTTTTGCAATTTTGCGAATGTAAAATGCAACATCATCTATTCCTTTGGCAACAACATACGGGGCATCTGCTTTTTGCGGATCGTATTTTAATGCCACTGAATAATGGTTCGGGTTGATTAAAATCGCATCAGCAGTTGGAACGGAGGTTTCGGCTCTTGACCTCGCCATTCGTTGTTGTATTTGTCTAATTTTGGCTTTGATCTCAGGCTTTCCCTCCATTTGAATATGTTCATCCTTTACCTCTTGTTTACTCATCTTCAATCCTTTATTGAACTGAAAAATTTGTAATGGCATGTCTATTACCGCAAGGATAAACAAACCTGCACAGAGATATAAAACACCATCAATTAAATAACTAATTGAATAATTAACAGATTCATCAAAAGGTAAAAGACTTGCAGAGATTAATGATGAAAAATGCTTATTAAGGAAAACAAACATGATTGTCAATAATAATGCTATTTTTAAAAACGATTTCCCTAACTCAATAATTGATTTACTTGAAAACATACGCCCAATTCCTGTTACTGGATTGAGTTTGTTCATTTTTAAAGAAATCAATGTAAGGTTAAAAACTGGTCCGCCAGGCAGTGCTCCAGATATTAGCCCAACAAAAAACAATACAAGCAATAAAGGTATTAAAGCATACAGCATTAATAAAAGGCTTTGACCGGTATGCTGAATAAGCACATCGGGTTGATTCAATTCAAGCTTGGTTAAATGTAAATTAAATTCAAATAAATTATGGACATAACTAGCAATATAGTCTTTGTTTTTGCTAAGTAGCATTGTTGCAATAGTAATTAATGCAAATACACCTAGATCTTTTGATCGAGGGTTTTGACCTTCTTCTCTTGCCTTTTTTAATTTTTTTGAGGTGGCTTTTTCAGTTTTATCCTGACTACTATTTTGGCTCATATTATTTTATTTAAACAATGATGGAAGGGCGGTTAATAACTGACGACAAAACTCACTATAATGACTTGGCAAGCTAACAAAAGACAAAAGAACACATACGAGTCCCATGATAAGAGACAGTGGAAAACCTAATGAATATATGTTTAATGATGGTGTTGAACGATTTAAAATTCCAAAAGTGAAGTTCACAATTAGCATGGCAATAATTGCGGGTATTGCGAGGGTTATCCCAGATGTCATCATCCATGTAAATAGCTCCAATACCTTTAATAAGGGTAAGCTTAAAATACCATGATTTATCGGCCACAAGCTAAAGCTATCAATAAAGATATTAATAGCGACTAAATGCCCATTTAGCGACAGAAACAATAATGTGCCATACATAGTAAAAAGGTTGCCAACAAGCGGAACTGAAGCACCACTTCCAGGATCATTTACTGATGCCATGGATAATCCCATTTGGGTGGATATGATCACTCCAAGAATTGAGAGAATGTGGTACATCATGAGAAGTGATAATCCCATAATAAAACCGATAAAGATCTCTTCCATAGTAACAAAAATGCCAGAAGCCGAAAGGATATCAATCGTTCCATGGGCTGGAATTAAATTTGCTACGAGACTCGTAATGAGCGCCGCTAAACCAATTCTAATGCGATTAGGTACAAAGGCATGCCCTAAAAAAGGCATGATACTAAATGCGCCCATAATTCGACAAAAGGGCCACCAAAAGATACCAATAAATTCATTAATTTGATGAATAGTTAAGCTCAGCATATTAACTGATTAATGTCGGTATATTCATGAACAAACGCGAAAAAAGATCTTGTATCTGGATCAAAATCCAGTGTCCAGCAAAAATTATCATCAGTAGATTAACAATTAATTTTGGTAAGAAACTTAGCGTTTGTTCTTGAATTTGTGTTGCAGCTTGAAAGATAGATATGAGTAACCCGATAACTAATCCTGGCGTAGTTAAAACTACAACGATTAAAATGGCTAAATAGATAGCATCAGTAAAATAACTGGTAAAGTGTTCGATATTCATCGTTTATCCAACACTTGCTGTTAATGTTGATACAATCATGGACCAGCCATCAACCATAACAAAAACAAGTAACTTAAATGGCAATGAAATAATTAAAGGTGATAGCATCATCATTCCCATTGACATCAATACGCTAGCAACGACCATATCGATGACCAAAAAAGGCAAATAAATCAAAAAACCTATTTGAAATGCAGATTTAAGTTCAGAGAGTACATACGCAGGAAGTAGTACAAAAAAAGACACTTTATCTGCTTTTTGCATATGGGGTAACTTGGCTATTTTCTCCATTTGCTCAAGATCTGTAATTCTTGTTTGAGCTAACATGAACTTTTTTAGCGGTGCTTGTGCTTTATCTAAAGCCACCGATATAGATATGTCACCTTTATCATATGGTAGATAGGCATTTTGATAAATATTTTCACCAATCGGTCTCATGATAAGTATGGTTAAAATGAGAGCTATACCTACCAAAACCTTATTCGGAGGACTCTGTTGTAACCCCAGTGACTGTCTTAGTATTGATAATACAATAATGATTCGAGTGAAAGGTGTCATCATCATTAAAATGACGGGAATAAATCCAATCAGTGTCATCAACGCTAAGATTTCGATTTTTACATCGATACCTTCAGATTTGGCGCCATCATTTAATGTTAATAATCTTATCCCATCAGCAGCGTATGTTGATTGAGAGAAAAACAAGCCAAGGAGAACAATTAAAGGTAACCAATAGTTACTTTTGCATAGCCGCAATACCACCGGTTTCGACCTCTAATAAACGAACACCATAACGATTGTTAACTTCAACAACTTCACCTTTCCCAAGTAAAATGCCATTGACTCGAATATCTAAAGGATCACCAACCATTCTATCTAAACTAATTACATCGCCTTGTCCCATCTCCATCAACTCTCCAAGTGTGATTTCTGCACTTGCTAAAGCTAATGTTATTTGAACTGGAAGAAGATGAAAAAAAGATAAACTTTTTGATTCTCTAATCGGATCATCACGTTCTTTTTCAGAAAATATATCGTCATCTAACATGAAATCATCATTGAGCATCATTGAATCGTCAGTCATTAATGGGTTTCCTCTTGCATATATAAGTCATGAGTAATTTTTGCGACAAGTTGTCCCTCATTAGAATGAATTGTCGCTTGAAAAATGTTTTTCATTCCTAACTTGATGTAGCTATTAGGATTGATCATCATCGGAATGATATCGCCTGGCTTTAAGTCGGTTATTGTTTTCATTGAAACGGAATCACACCCTAGTTCAATATTTAACTTGATCGGTATGCCCTCTACCTTTTTGGTTAGCTGTTCATATAGATGCTTATCAATTTCATAGTTAACTGGTTTTTGAACAATAAACTTGACCAGATTATCTGTTATTGCAAATAACATTGGGGTTACGGGGTAATCAATAGGGAAGTGCATTGCCCAGCTGCTTGCTATCTCAAGACCTGCTTCTTGTTCGTATAGCATGATACTGATTAAACTTTTATCTAGGCGCTTTAAACTCATCGTGTTTAATGCCGCTAATATAAGTTTTAATCCCAGTCTATATTCTGATTGATTCGGGGGTCTAAGAGGTGAACAGAGGATTTTGGTTTTTCCACCGTAATAACTACTAGTAAGTTGATCTAAGGTTGCTCTGTCAATCTTTAATAAAGCGATAATTTTTCTATCGTAGCTTAAAGAGAACCAAACATCATGCTTATTAGGCTTAATAATCTCGTCTTTGTTTTTTAAAGAAATGTTCTCTGGTAAAGGGATGTTTTGTTTTTGTAATGGTTTTAATATATCACTGATTGCATTGAGAATATTTTTTCTATCCTCGTCAAGTTGAATTAATAAAATACTTCTAGCAAGTTTTTCTTGAACTAAAGACACTTTACGAACATTTTGTGTATTTTCAGATTTTATTAATTCAGTTTTGACAGGTGTATTCATTAATTAACCCTAGTAATTAACTAGATATTTGAACAACTAAATATAACGTGTTGATTTTCAATTGTTCTTTAAAATTCATAATTTAAGGGCGGTGAAAATAACATATTTAATGTGATATCCATAATTAATTTTATAAATAAATGAATATGCGTTGGTTAATTGAACAGTAATTAAAATAATATTTTTTTCGCTATAAATTAAAGATTTTATATATACGGTCGCTACGCCGATAACGATTAATCCTTAAGGTGTAACGGCATTAAATTTAAGTGAAATTATTAAAGCCCCGTGGGATTTAAATATCTGTATGATTTTAATAGGTAATGAATGAATTATCGTTCGCTTTATGTAATTTTAATATTGACCTATACCTAATATTGATATATTTTTCCGTCGCATTGAGGTTCGAATTATAGTTACTGAATTAAGAGTTATGTTTTTTAAATTTACTCATTATTTATTTATCAACGGTATAGATAAGAAATTTAATAAAATAATTAATGCCATTTAAGATGGCAGTTGGACTGTAAAAATGAGTAAACGTATAACGTATTGTTTTAGTATGATTTTGTTTGTGGCTTTAATGCTTCCTCGTTCATACGCTAATGAAATTCTTTTCCAAACACCATTGGAACAAGCTGATTGGAATGTAACAACATCCCATTTTCACTGCCAAATAACTCACCCAGTGTCTCGATTTGGACATGTTATGTTGGATGTATATCCAGCTTCAGCATTCTCTTTATCATTAGTTTCTGATTGGTTTGTTAAAACGCAAGGCACCAATGATGGCGCTAAAGCTTTCGTGTCATACCCAGAATGGAAACGAGGTTACCCAAAACGAGTTTACTCGTTACCAATGACGTGGGTGTCAAAAAATAAACTCAATGTGAAGGGTGATGGCGTTTTTCATTTTTTGTCTGGACTGGAAACAGGGTTAACGTGGCAATTTTTATTGGGTAATCATCAACAGTTTTTGCTTACAGCAAGTGCAATTAAAACGCAAGTTGCCGCCCAGAAATTTTTGCAATGTTTTTATCATTTGGTTCCAAAGCCATTTAGTTATATTAGAAATCTAAATATCTACTTTGGTGTGTCTTTATCTTCTCTGACACCTCAAGGCGAAAAAGACATTGAAGCAATCGCTGCTTATTACAAATATGATAAAAAAATATCTAAAATTATTGTTGATGGTTATACAGACAACAGTGGCTATCATCTTGCTAATATGGCTTTAAGTAGATATAGAGCTGAGAATGTGACGCGTAGGTTAATTGACCTTGGTATTCCACAACGGCTAATTTTGACCCGTTTCCATGGAGATAGAATTTCAATCACAGCTGAAAAAACATCTAAAAATAAACAAATTAATAGACGCGTACATATTTGGGTTATAAAAGGGAATTCTAAGAATGTTTAATATTTGTATTTCTGGATGTGAAAATTATATTCCTAGTGAAGTAAGACAAATGTTAATAGATTCTGGTTTTACCTTTACCAATGAACCTAATGCATGGCTTAGAATTATTGATTATTCATGTGAAAATGCTAAAGAATTAGAAACACTAACTACAGTTGATACTGAGAAAAACATCATAGGTTTGTTCAATCCTGAGCAATCTGCGAAGGCATCGCAAGCAATGCATTTAGGCATGCAGGACTATCTTTTGCTACCCATTGAAAAAAATCAATTGGTTTCATCCTTAATTCGACTTAAGGAAGTGTCCTCATTAGGCAAAGACTTTATTGTTTCGTCTAAAGACAGCCGACAATTATTGATGCTTGCTCATAGGGCTGCAACAACGAATGCGAATGTACTCTTGTGTGGTGAAAGTGGAACAGGCAAAGAGCCTTTAGCAAAATATATACATAATCATTCTAATCGTGCTAATGGGCCTTTTATTGCTGTTAACTGTGCAGCAATTCCAGAACACATATTAGAATCACTCCTATTTGGTCACAAAAAAGGCGCATTTACTGGCGCAGTAAATGATCAATTAGGGAAATTTGAAATTGCAAATGGCGGCACTATTTTACTCGATGAAATTAGCGAGCTGCCTCTGTTGTTGCAGTCTAAATTGCTCAGAGTTATTCAAGAAAAAGAACTTGAAAAGATTGGTAGCCATAGAACAATTAAATTAGATATTCGTATTATCGCTGCTACAAATAAAGATCTTCGAGCTGCTGTTAGCCAAGGAGAATTTAGAGCAGATCTTTTTTATCGTTTAGACGTTTTGCCTTTGCAAATAAAGCCGCTTAGAGAGAGGCCTAACGATATTTTGCCGCTTGCAAAACATTTTATATCTCGTTATCAAAATGAAACGGATTCACAACGCTGCATATTGAGTCCTGAGGCAAAAAAAATATTGGTATATTATCAATGGCCTGGCAATGTTAGAGAATTAGAGAACACGATTCAAAGAGCCTTAATTTTAAGACACGGAAGCATAATCCAAGTTGAAGATTTAGCACTGTCTGTTCCTAAAACGTTTATACAATCGACAGGTAGTACATTAAAAGAATCAAAAAAACATGTTGAATACCAATATGTTATAGATGTTTTAACCAGATTCAATGGTAACAGAACTAAAACTGCAGAGTCATTATCAATCACGACTAGAGCTTTGCGTTATAAGTTAAATCAAATGCGTAAAGATGGGTTTGATATTAACCAGTTAGTATTACAAGAATCTCAAGCTGCATAAAAAGTTAATATAGTCGGAAACCTAAATGTCAACACCAATAAATGAAACCCAAAGTGCATTGATGAGTACATTGCATTTGCAAGAGGCTGTTGCAAAAGGAACTATTCATACATCTACTGATTTTAGGGTAGATGATGACAAAACAGCCTCTTTTGCTGATGCATTAAAGGACACTATAAGTGAAATAAATCATCAGCAAAATAGCGCTAATGAGATGACTGCTGCTGTAGATATGGGTAAAAGTGATGATTTAGTTGGTGCAATGGTTGAATCACAAAAAGCCAGTTTATCTTTTGATGCACTAGTTCAAATACGCAATCGCCTAGTTCAGGCATTCGATGATGTCATAAAAATGCCGCTCTAAGGAATCAGTATGCAAGCTAGCACAAACCAATCCTCTGTAGAGGGAAAGTTTGATTTGTCTAAAAAAGTTAACTCGTTTAAAGAGATGATATCAAATGTACTTCAAGGTAACCGCCAAATAGCGGCATTAGCCTTGATCGCAATTACTGTAGCGATCGTTATTGTTATTGGAATGTGGAGCCATAACGAGAGTTATCATCCGCTATATGGGCAGCAAGAAAAATTTGATAGCAGTCAGGTTATTAATGCGCTTGATGCGAGCGGCATAAACTATCGTATTGATCCAAATACAGGACAAGTATTAGTTCCAGATAATATGCTAGGACAAGCAAGAATGCTACTTGCAGCTAAGGGCGTAAAAGCAAAGCTTCCTTCAGGTATGGAGCTGCTTGACAACATGTCGCTTGGTACAAGTCAATTTATTGAACATGCAAAATACCGCCAAAGCTTAGAAGGTGAGCTTGATCGTTCAATCATGTCCCTAGATGCTGTTAATCAAGCTAGAGTGCATTTGGCGATTCCTAAACAAACGTTATTTATCCGTCCTGACAACGAAAAAACAACTGCATCTGTTCTTTTAGAGTTAAGACCAAATACCAAGTTAACTCCTGAACAAGTTTCAGCCGTTGCGAACTTGGTTTCGGGTAGTGTGAATGGTTTAGAGCCAGATCAAGTAAAAATAGTCGATCAATTTGGCCATTTGCTCAGCAGTGAGATGTCTGGTGCACTGAAGCTTAATAATAATACTAATAAGCAATTATCGGTAACCCATGAAATTGAGCAAACCTTGATATCAAGAGCTAAGAATATGCTAACACCTATTCTTGGAGAAAATAATTTTCAAGTTCAAATTGCAGCCAATGTTAATTTTGATCAAATAGAAGAAACTAAGGAAAGTTTAGATCCTAATGCTGTCGTTCGTTCAGAAACCAGTAACATCGATGAATCCAAGGGCATGCAGGCTAAAGGTGTCCCAGGTACGCTTAGTAATAGACCGGCATCAAAAGATAAACAAACTCAAGATGTTGTCAGTCATAGACAAAACAATAAAACATTTGATGTAGGCCGCTCGGTTAAACACACTCAATATCAAAGTATGATTTTGAGTAAGCTGTCTGTTTCCGTTCTATTAAATAGTGCGATTGCTGGCAAAAAAGGCTGGAGCAAAGAAGAATTAAATGATTTCACAAAGATGGTTGAAGATTCAATCGGATTTGACTCAGCTCGAGGCGATAAATTTACAATTAGCAGTTTTAAATTTATTTCACCGGAAGAAGTTAAAATTGAAGAGCTACCTTGGTGGCAACAAGTTAATTCCATCAGCTATTTACGTTATTTAATCTCAATTATTCTCGGGTTATTGTTGATTTTTGTCGTGTTGAGACCACTGGTTAAGCAGTTAACTCAAACGGGAAATGAAGAACAATCTCCTGGAAGAATAAAAGGGAAACTATCGGCAATAAAAAACCAAATAAAGAGACAACCTAAAGAGTCTGAGGAAACTGTTGAAAGCACTTCAGAGCAGACAATAACCGCGCCAGTAAAAAAGGATAAAGCAGAATTAGAAGCTGAATTATCATATGATTCAATGTCATTAGATGTAAAGAAAAAGCATATAGGAAAGCTAGCCAAGGAAGATCCAGCTAGAGTTGCTGAAGTAATCAGCCATTGGATAAGAGAAAGAGACAGTGAGTGAACAAAGTCCCACAAAAGAACTGAGCAAACTTGAGCAAGCCGCCCTGCTGTTACTTAGTATGGGTGAAGAGAGCGCTGCAAGTGTGATGTCGTTTCTGGATCGCAATGATGTTGAGCATTTGAGCTATAAAATGGCCGGTTTATCTTCAGTGACACAACAACAAGCTGAAGAAATTATGAATCTATTTTTTGAACGCTATCAACAACAGGCAGGTATTGCGAAAGCGTCGAGAAATTATTTGCAAAAAACGTTAGATTTAGCTTTAGGTGATCGCGTTGCCAAAAATCTGATTGACAGTATTTATGGCGATGAGATTAAAACATTAATTAAACGATTAGAGTGGGTTGATCCTAAATTACTTGCTCAAGAGTTATTTAATGAACACGTTCAGTTGCAAGCAGTGATGCTTGGATTGTTGCCGCCAGAAACTGCAGCGCATATTTTGAATATGTTACCGACAGTTGATCAAGATGAAATTATGGTCAGGATTGCACAATTAGGCGATCTTGAAAAAGAAGTCGTTGATGAATTAAAGCAATTAATTGAACGGTGTATGTTGATTTCTCGTGAAAAATCAAGTACTCAAGTTGCTGGTGTTAAACAGGTTGCTAACATTCTTAATCGTTATGATGGCAATCGAGAGCAATTACTACGCAATATTAAAATATATGATCCAAAACTTGCTAACGATGTCAAAGATAGCATGTTTAATTTCATGATCCTTGGTCGACAAAAACCAGAAGTGTTATCTGATGTCATTAGTGCGGTAGACATGGAAACATTAGCTCTTGCGTTAAAAGGTGTTGATAATCGACTGAAAACATCTATTTTATCGGCATTACCACGAAGACAATCATCTGTAATTGAAGCTCAAATGGGCGTTATGGGCGGTGTTCCAATAAGCCAAGCAAATGAAGCAAGAAAGAAGATTATGCAGCGAGCCAGAGAAATGATGGAACGTGAAGAAATTGAGCTTCAATTATTTGAGGAACAAGAGGTTGTATAACAGTGATTAAGACTGATAAATGGTTATTAAACCCACATTTTGCCAAGGTCTACCAATTTCCACCATTGGTAGAGCAAAGTATTGATTTACCATCTAACAAGATTGATGAGCACCTGCCAGTAAATAGTGATCCTATTAATCCTATTAATCCTAATCATACAGAAGATGATTCAGCACATTGGAATGATTATCAAGAATCTTTTGATAAGGGTTATAAAGAAGGAAAAGATCAGGGATTTCAATCAGGTTTATTTTCTGGAGAAGAGGAAGGTAAAAAAATAGGTTTTGCTGAGGGTGTAAAGCAAGGAAGAGAAGAAGGTTTTCTTCAAGGCAAGCATACCATTGATAACAAATTGATTGAGGTTATGGTTCCTTTAATGGCACTTAAATCTCTTCTTGAAGAGGGATACGATAAACAAATCAACCAACAGCAGCAATTAATTGTTGATTTAGTGAGACGTGTTACTCAACAGGTTATTCGATGTGAGTTAGCTTTACAGCCGCAACAAATTTTAACCTTAGTAGAAGAAACTATTGCTTCATTACCTAATGATGCAACAGAGATCGAGATTCATCTTGAGCCTTCTGCAGTCAAAGAGTTACAACTTTTAGCCTTTGATAAACTCAAAGATTGGAAAATTGTACCTGATCCCGAAATATCACAAGGTGGTTGTCGAATAGTAACCAATAAATGCGATGCCGATGCTTCCATTGAAACACGACTCGATGCTTGCATCGATAAAGTGAAAGAGCATTTAACGTCTTCCCCTGATGATGCAATGAAAGCTGTTAGTGTGGCAGACTCGTCTGGATTAAATGCCTCTAGCCCAGAAATTATTGAGTCTAGCGAGCAAAAACAAGTTGTTGCCGAACAGGTCGCAGTAGAAGATCCAATAGTTGAGAATAGTGTTAATGAACACAACTGATTGGTTAAATATCCCGGTTGCAAAAGTTTACGGGCGTTTAACAAAGGTTAATGGATTAATGCTAGAAGCCATTGGCTGTCGTCTAGCTATTGGTGATCGCTGTCATATTGAATGTAAAGACAGCAGTAAGGTAGAAGCTGAAGTCGTGGGATTTTATAATTCTACCTTATGCTTAATGCCCGTAACCCACACGCCGAGATTACTACCGGGTGCCAGAGTTATACCGCTGGAAAATACAGCTAAAATTCCTATTGGTAATGGCCTTAAAGGAAGAGTACTTGATGGTCTGGGTAATCCATTGGATGACTTAGGACCATTAACTAATGTTAGTTATTGTCAGCCAGAATCAAGAATACCAAACCCACTAAAAAGATTGCCCATTACCCAGAAATTAGACGTTGGTGTGCGCGTTATTAATGGGTTACTTCCGGTTGGAAGAGGGCAGCGTGTGGGAGTGTTCGCTGGCCCTGGTGTCGGTAAAAGTGTGCTTCTTGGTATGATGACCCGCTTCACCGAAGCTGAAATTATTGTGGTTGGTTTAATCGGTGAACGTGGCCGAGAAGTGAGGGAGTTCATCGAAGATGCGCTTGGTGAAGAAGGCAGAAAAAAATCAGTTGTTATCACTGCACCAGCTGATACTCCGCCATTGATGAGAATGCGAGCCATGCGTTTATGTCATCAAATTGCCGCTCAATATAGGGATGAAGGGAAACAGGTACTTTTATTGGTCGATTCACTAACTCGATATGCTCAAGCGCAGCGAGAAATAGCATTAACACTTGGCGAGCCTCCTGCAACCAAAGGTTATCCACCTTCAGCATTTGCACAGCTTCCATCTTTAGTTGAGATGGCGGGCAATGGGGAGCACATTTCAGGTACGCTGACCGCATTTTACACTGTATTGGCAGAAGGCGATGATCAACAAGATCCTATTGCAGATGCAGCCAGAGCTATTTTGGATGGGCATTTTGTTTTAAGTCGAAAACTGGCTGAGTCAGGACATTTTCCTGCTATAGATGTTAATGCTTCTGTTAGTCGGCTTGCTTCACAGATAACGTCAGCTGATGAACTAAAGCAAATATCACGTATTAGAGGATTACTCGCAAAATACCGTGAAGTGCAGGAACTGCTTCCGTTAGGTGGCTATCAAAGTGGTCATGATCTTGAGTTAGATATTGCGGTTAGAAATTATCCCTTAATTTCAGAATATTTAAAGCAAAATCAGCATGATTCATTTTCTATTGAAGACAGTACCGAGCAGTTATCAGAATTATTATCAATCATTGATAATAATTAAATATATTTATGAAAGCATTTCAGCATTTGCTGCAACAAGAAGAAAAGAAACTAGCCCAAATAGGTAATCAAAAAGCTCTAGTCATTAATCGTATTCAGCAATTGTTACAACAGAAAGAGACGGTTAACCAATTACTTTGTGATTATCAAAAACAACGAGTTAATATATCTCTCGCAATAGACTGGACAAATCAGCGAACTTTATTTGATCAAATTGCGCCATTAAAACAACAAATTAAACAACAAATTCAATTGGTTGATGTTGAACATAAAAGGCTAGATGAATTATGGAAAAAGCAATTAAGCAGATATCAATCCATAAAATGGTACATAGACAAAAAGCAAATAGAAAAGATCGAAAAGGCAAATAAATTAGAGCAAAAAAGCATGGATGATCTTGCCTCTAGGAAAAAATATAACTGATGCATTTTTGACTTTACTGAACATTTTTATTTGACAATAATAGACAGTTACACAGAGTTATCTACACTCTCTAAATAGTTGAAAACTGCCATCAAAATTTGATTTTAGTTTTCAACTTACCGACCACAATAATTACCAAATCTTCTTGGATTTTATCTTTTTAGCTTTTTGTAAACTGTCGTTAACCATAGGCTTAACATTATCTGTTAATGGACTGAGATTGTTGATAGCAGAATGCAAACTAGCCAGTTGAGATTGAATAGTCTTTAATGTGGCAGGGATTGAAACCAACTCAGAGGGTAAATCTACAGGCTTCAACATATTATCATTATTCGATGAATAACCATCAATGCTTGTATTTAGTTTTTCAATTAAATGAATAATTTCTTGCAGCTCTGTTGGTTTATTATCTTTTACATAATGATTTATTTCTCTTTGTTGATTACTAATTTGTGCTGTTTGATTGGTTAACTGCTCCATGGACGAGCTAATTCCAACTAACTCGGTCTTCATCAGTAATTCAATATTTTTTATATACTGCTCTAAGGTTCTAGTATTATCACCATTTGATTTTTCTTGCTCATCTATCGATAATCCACAACTTGCAAATATGTGCTTTAATGTCGCCATATTTACAGAATCATATCCAATGGTGTTGCAAAGACCTTTACAGAGTCTCGGTGACAGTAAATAAATGAATAATCCAGATAAATAGACATCTTTATGAAAATCACCTAAAAAAACAGAAAGTTGTGACTTAGGCTGATTAGCACTAGCTCTTTTGTACCAATCTCTAAGCACTGCTGCTGCATATTCTTCAGAGCTATTTTTAGTATTTAGACTTATAGAGCAATTAATTACTTTAATTGATTTAGTCATGTATTTTAAATTTCAGCAGAATGATAAAAGCACATTTCACGAGATAGCGCAGATTGAGGATCCTTAACTAGAATAACTTTATCTCCGAGGGTTTGATAAGCATCTTTAATTGCACTGAAAATCAAAGAGGCTCCGCCACCAGTGAGATAAACTCTGTTAGGATTTTTAGAAAACTTTTTCGCTTCGAATGCAACTGTTGCACCCAGCTCGTCAATCTTTTCTTCTATCTTCTGTAAGACATAGTCAATCTTTGATTCATCGTTAACGACTTCTTTTACAAAATTAATATTGTGTCTGTTCTTAATTAATTCATTTGCAACTAAATAAGATGAGTCACTATCTGCTGCAGCAAGCGCTTTTCTTGCTGCATCTGTGACCATACTGACACCAATCTCATTATTGCCATAAATATTCGATACTTCATCATATTCTCCTACCACTATCCCCATATCCAATGTTGTGCCACCAACATCAATAATCAAAGATTTGGTAAAACTATTAACGCCTGAATCAACTAATAATGAGAGGACAGAGGGTAAACTTTCTGGCATCACCTCTACGTTAATAATTTGGAATAAATCACCTTTATTTAATTCAATCGCTCTCTTTAAATTGAGCTTCTTACGCTCAATTTTTAAATCATTTTTTTGGCAATCATCAGCATTATAGTATTCAGTAATTGGAAGCGTAACGACGATATCAACGTCTGATACAGGTAATCCTGATTGCAACAAAGCATGATGAACAGATAAAAGATTAAGATCATCATATTGGTAATCGACATGTGTTGTAGCTAATGCCTTATCTGAGGTGGCATCATAGGTATATTTAACTGAACCAATGTTATAATTGTATATATTTTTATCAGTTCTTAATGCTGAACTTTTCCATCCCTTACGAAAAGAGTTTGGCGAAATGATTGATTTAATTACACCATTATCTAACCAGCTTATTTTTACATTTGTTGAACCATCATCGATAGCTACTTTAATTCTGTCTGACACTTTTATAACTCTATACTTAAATGAATGAAAGAGGGATTTTGACAGAAATATATAAATTCTAAAACAGGGTTTTATAAATATTAATAATTAAAAAGACACAAGATGTAATTTTTAGCCTTTAGGTATGCTTTTTTAGTAGCCATAAAAAAATATATCACTGAACTACGAGTTAATAAGACATGGTTTATTTTACCTTATTGTTTTAACAATTTGTTTGCTATTTTAATAGGTAATATAATAGTTATAATTTATTGTTCATTTTAATGCTTTGATATCGTCTTGAAATACATAGATTTAATTTAAAATAGAACAGTAAAAAAATAAATCAGTGCTTGATTTAATGAAAGTACTTAAGATAATTAATTAGTATTAGTCATTACTAAAGTAAACAATTACGCAACAATAATAAAGGAATCTCTAATTAGCGTTCAAATTATCCATGCGGGTGAAATTTAATCATCAATAGCACGAGATTATTGTTATTTGCTTAATCTAGCAGCGATAACGACAATTCAAGGCACAATTTACCCACTATGCTTAAACACATTGAGCTTTAAACATG
>SAMEA5043655__coassemble_130_pt1 | contig 17061 bp, 12 predicted proteins | sample SAMEA5043655__metabat2_high_PE_003 | metagenome-assembled genome bin SAMEA5043655 (sample SAMEA5043655) | Gadus morhua
TGATTAAATTTTACCAGTGATGATAATTTGAACAGTAATTAGAGGTTCCCTAATGCTCAGAAATTTACATTGATGAACAACGGGCAATTTGTCTTTGTCGACTGTAAGGGCAGCATTAGCTTTAAATGCAGGGGAATGATTTTTCTTTTTTGCGCATGCTCCGCTCCTTTGTTAATTAACATTAAAGCAGGTTATTCTCTCTTGATAATTGTCCTAAAAATTGAGGGTGTTACTCGAATAATGGAATTGCCTTTCTGTTTACATTTATCGACTAAGTCACAAAAATTAAAAATTGAAATGGTATAATTTTAAAAATTTTTTATTATTTTTTTATAATGATTACTTTCTTACTTGTTTTAACTTTATTGTGTTTGTTTGCTTTGGTTGTCGGTTTAATCAGACCGAACTGGGTTACTCGGAATTCAAATTCAACCAGAAAAGAAATTTGCGGTAAAATTGGATTATTATTTATCATCTTTAGTCTTTGTCTTGGTTTAGCGGTTAATCAGTCTTTAGAATTTAAACAGCACGCTATCTCTAAGGAGCTTTCAATGGGTAGCCAGGTAATTGTTTTTAACCAAAAGAACTAAAAATAAGTTAGCACAGTTTTAAATGCTATCTAAATGACTAATATCAATTGAAATGAGTCGTAACGTTGAGTGTGTTATTGACTCATTTCTTATGTGATTGTCGTTGATTAAAAATCAATCTTAAAAAGTACCTCTCTTTCGTTTTATTGATGATATAAAGAGCTACATACCATTAAATGCGCATATAGATAGCTTCAACATCAGCGTAAAATGCTAAGTCGCTTAAAAATAAAATACTTAAATTTTCAATATTATCTTTTTTTAGTCACCAAGGTTTTCCTTTATTAATGCCATATTTTGAATGGGCGCATCAAGCTACTTTTTAAACAGCTTAGGTAGTCTCCTATCTTCCCAGTCAATGACGATAATGGTGATTGAAATAATGAACATACCTAACGCAATATTCATGATCCGCCAATCATCCATTCCAGTCATAACCAGTATTAAATCTCGTGATAATGACACTATGGCCATATACAAAGGAAGTTTGACTGGTAAATGGCCAGAATTCATATAGCTTGCAATCATTGCGTACACTTCTAAATAAATAAACATCAATAACAAATTTGATAGTTCAATTGTATTAGTGATATACGCTTCGTATAGGTCTTTAGTAAATGCAATAGTAGTCGCAATACCAATACAGATAAGTGATACTTTTTCGATAAATCGCAGGCATTCTTTAAAATAGTGATTGAATGAATCCATGTAATTCTATTTCTATATAATCGAAAACTATTATTTATAGTGCGACAATATTTTGCTTTATATAAAGTGGATGTCGGCTTTATCTTGAAAGGAGCACGGCTAGCGCATTTTAATCCCTGATTCTATCAGGCTTGAGCGATATGCATCAATCTGAGGGGGGGGGTAACAAACGCGGTGTCACTGCCAATTATTAAACCATAATGAGATTAAGGATAGACAGCCATGAATAAGAACGAATTGGAAATCTATGTCAACAGAGCCTAGAATATTAAGTCTGAATCAGATTTCAATAATTTTCGGTAAATACTCAATAAAATCAATATCAAAGTGGCATTGAACGTAACTTCTCAATAAGTCGTGGTAGTAACAAAAACAATAACTTAAGTTGTGTTCAAAATCTGCCTTGAAATACAAATTATTCCCACTTTTGAGCTTAAAAAGTAATTTTTTATGCTATGTAAGCTATTGAAAAATAAGGTTGCTACGGGTTATTAAGAAGTTACCATTGAACGCTGATCTAGATGGTCATTTAGGCTATCAAAATCCCGTTTTAAGTGATTCTGGTAGTTACTGTAATGGCTCTACCAACAAGGTACTCCGTACAGAAAATGGTCAGTTTGAACTTAATACCCCTCGTGATAGAAACGTAGCGTTCGACCCTCAACGCGTTAAAAAATAGACTTCAATAGACAGTAAAATCCTGAGTCTTTATTTCAAGGGCATGACGATCAGAGATATTGTGGCAAGCTTTCAAGAAATGTACGGTGCAGATATATCGCCAAGTTTGATTTCCTGTGACATTTACCACCTAAGCCATTTTTATCTTTAGGGGTATTCTTTTTTTTGTGGATATAAGCGATCTTCTTCCCCTCGAAAAAAGGCCCTTCAAACCTGAAGTAACGGGGTTAGACCAAGCATTAGGAAGTTATCTACTTACCGGATAAACCTACCCTACCCCTGAATTTCTGTCTGGATAATAGCCACTCCGTCGCGGGTGAATAGTTACATTTTTAGCACCCGAAAATTATCAGCGGTGCGAGTCGTTTCGGTGCAGACATAAAAACATTACTGAAATTAGACTATTTTGAGTAAAAAATTTAAGAATGTGCCAGATATGTCGCTTTAACCTTTTGTATTGAATTTTACTGTTTATGGCATTTTCTTTATTCAATGTTAATAAATGCTTTGTTTAAAAATTGTTTTTTTTAGGTAATTTATGAATCAAAGTCGAAAAGTGTGCCTTTTTGGCGATACAGAAATGATTGAGATCGCCAGTGCCATGTCAAAAATGGGAATAGACTATTTGGGTGGGATGGTGATAAATGCATCCGATTTGATAAACGGTCATTTTAGTCTTTGTCATGAGAAATTTTTTACTGTGGAAAGTAAATACTCTACGGATGTTGAGTGGAGTGACGTCGTTACTATTTTAAAAAATGAACAAATAAAGCCGTTGGTAGTAACTAATTTTGCAGTTCAAACCACTGAAATAATTGACGCTATCATTCTGGATATTAGTAAAACGAAAGAGATAGAAAGTGCATCTTTGATTGATTATGTGAATTGCATAAAAAAGCATCAAGAAAGGCAGTTGTCAGTAATAAAAAGTATGAGTGAAGCTGGGTTTGATGTGACAGTGGTATCCGATCCGCCATTTTTTATTAAATCAGAAGCATTTATTGATAAGTCACAATATGTTTATAAATATTTCAATGCTCTGGAATTTTTACTGAGTGAATACGGCATTAAATTTATCAACATGGCACTGCTATTTAACAACAGCATTGAAAATGTTGATGACTATATGTCTGTTGATGTAAAGAATGACATCCAATATTTTTCAGGTAATGAAAAATATTACGCTTGGATGGTTCGTCAAATAATGGACGACAAATTGATTGAGTCGTATTGGTTTAACTCACCGTGTATATGTAATTAGTTTTTACATAACGGTTATGTATAGTTTTCCAACATTTTTTATTTTTATAGTTGATATTGCCACTAAATCCAATGAAAGAAACCTTTATTTATATCAGTAAATTGTTCACAGATTTTATTTCATATTTACAGTCATTTTTTAGTGGTGATTCAGCAGCTGTAGCCTCATCTGGGGCTCATGCAATGAATGACCAATTTCTGCAAAGTATATGTATTTACTTTACATCTACGCCAGGAATAATCGTTCAGGTCATGTTTATACTGATAGTTGGGTGTAAAAACTGGCGTAGTTTTAGCAAAAAAATATCAAATATTCACAAGCAATTAAATGCTCAAATAGCGCTTTTAGAAAGCGTGAAAAATAAAGCGGAGTTTATTAAAAAATTTAACGAGATTGACTTAGCATTTTCAAAATCAAGCATTTTAACCAACGCATGGCGAGAGTTTAAAAATGTATTGTTAATGTCTGGCTCTCATCCAATGGATGATGACTGTATTGTTAATACGCAATATCCGTATTATTTTTTCTCTGAAACAACGGTGATAAGACCATTTATTAATCTTAGCTATTTTAATGCTATTCCTAATAAGCTCACAGGGCTTGGGATTATGGGCACATTTTTAGGATTAGTAGCTGGTATATACCTAGCTGCAGCAGGAATCAGCTCTAACAATATGGAAGAGGCCAAGTTAGCCTTGTCCCATCTATTAGATGGTGCATCTCTTGGCTTTTTAACGTCAGTTGCAGGCTTGGGTTGCTCTTTAATATTTTCTTGGAGAGAAAAAAATACGAGCTTTAAGTCTTCACAACTTATCAATAAAATTAATGAACTCTTAGAAATTAATACTCAATATATTAACTCTGAGTATTTAAATTGTTTGTTGTTATTAGAGAGTAAAAAGCAGCTACAGTCTTTTGAAGGCTTTTCAAGTCAAGTATCTGAACATTTAGGAAAAGTGCTGCATGAAAAAATGGCTACGCCATTAATTACTCACCTAGATAAAATCCAAAACACCCTAGAAATATTAAGTGATAATCAAGTTAAAGCAGCTGATGAGACAATCAAACAATTAATTGAAGAGTTCAGTCAAAAAATTTCAGGCGCTGCAGGTCGTGAAATGCGTGCTTTTGCGTCTGTTCTGCAGCGGACAACTACTGAGCTTAATACCCAAATAACAACCATATCTTCTAGTCAGGAAAACTTACAACGAAACGTCAAAGAAACGGTAAGTGGATTACTTGAAACCTTTTCTGATGGTTCAAATAAGATGAAAGAAGAAATGAACAACAGCATATCTAAAATAGTTTATGGCGTATCTAATGCAACAAAAGAGATGTCTGAAATGTTAAAAGATACGACTGGAAATTCAATTGCAAATATGTCAAAAGCGATTCAAGAATTTGAATCGGTTATCTTAAAACTGAAATCAAGCAGTAGCGATATTGTCTCTATCACGCAAAACAATTCTACACTAGCTGAAGAAATTAGAGTGATGCTTGATTCTATTGAAAGTGTATATACCAAAATATCAAATGTTGTTTCACCGATTTCAAATATTTCAAATAATTTATCAACTACAAGTGAAAGTTTGGTAAAAGGAATGATTGAATTTGAAGCGATTTCTAAAAACAATACCGATTCTTTAAAATTACTTCAGCAAGTTCAAACAGAGCTTAAAAGTAACTGGAATGGCTATTTATCAAGATTTGAATCCGTTGATGAAACATTAGGTAACGCTGTCGAAGGTTTAAATAATGGGTATGCTGGTTTTGTAAAATCAACTAACAGCTATTTAATTGGATTAGATAAAAACACCGCTCAAGTTGTAGATAAATTAGCTGTTGCTGTAAGAGAGTTATCTACCGTTGTGGACGACTGGCAAGTGGGCGCATAGTTTATTATGAACATTCGAGAAGTTGAGCCTGAACAACTTGATGGCGGATATCTTGTTTCTGTAAGTGACTTGATGTCCGGATTAGTGTTTATTTTTATGATTACATTGGTATCTTTTATTTTAAATTTTCAAGACGCATCAAATAAGATTGAAAAAACAAAATTAAAGATGAACCAGGAAATTAATCGTTTAGATTCTGTTAAAAATCAACTAGATGATAATGAAGTTGTAAGAACTAATATCCTTGAAACGATCCAAAAAGAATTAGAAAAAAAACACGATATTAACGTGAACGTTGATATTACTCATGGTGTATTGAGACTGAACCAAAACTCAATCACTTTTGATTCAGGATCTTCAGAACTTGATGCTAAGAACTATGAAAAACTGATAACCGTAAAGAAAACCTTAGAAGGGATTCTGCCATGTTTTTCAATTAATATGCATGATAAATATCCACAATGTAAGGATATTGATAATACAAAACATGCATATTTAGAAGCGATCTTTATTGAAGGTCATACTGATAATACCAATTTCATTAATGATAAAAATGGCTATAAGAATTGGCAATTATCGGTTAACAGAGCAATTAAATCATACATGATTTTAGTTGATTCATCGCCCGTTTTATCAGAAATGAAAAATGAAAATAATGAGGCTGTATTCAGTGTTTCTGGCTATGGTTCAGAAAGGCCTTTGCCTGAACATCGTCACAAGACTCCCACTTTTGATGCTGCTAATCGACGAATCGATCTTAGATTTATTATGACACCACCATCATTGACTCGTATAGAAAAAGAATTAATCAAACATGACAAAGGAATATCTCATGTTTCTTAAATCAGCTTTAGAGCAGTTGACTAATCCTTTTTTTACGTCAAGAAGTATGGTGAAGCGAAGCCGATTGGAAGTATCGGTAAAAAATGCATTTGATAATAGTGATGAATTTGAGTTAAGTAGACCAAAGCGATCCGTCTTAGTTAATGATTACACATTAGCGTTGAAGGTTAATAAAAACCTAAATGAATGGGAAAATGTAACTAAAAAATCGTTACGCAATTTTTCCTGGATGTTGTTGACTTCAATTGATTCAGAAAAAAAATCACTTGTAGAAGTTAATAATTTCTTTAAGCAATATACGAATGTGTTAAATAGACGAAAATATATCAATGGATGGTTAACACTCTATTTTTCGATTTTAATGGACTACCCATTTGAGAATCCGCATTTCCTTTATGTTACTAAAGTATTAAAAGAAATGTTGCGAAATGGACAGACTCAAAAAGCAAAGCGAATTTGGGAACGATGTAGGCAATTTGGACTGTTAGAAGATAATGCTCCAGAACTTATAGTTAATCACCTAAATAATAAAAATACACTTGATGAAATATTTCAACGAATTGGCCTTATTGGTAATTTATTAAATAGTAGATTTTGCGAGCAAGTATACTTTAAATTTTTAGAACAAAGTGCTGATAACTTATCTAAAAATAATTTGCAGTTTGCGACAGTTAAAAAAATTATTTCGGAATCATTATCAATTACAGGAGATATCAAATACCCAAAATTTAACAGTACATTAATTGAATCTTTATTAACACCTTTTGCGGTGGTTAATGTTGAGAAAAGAACAAAACAAATTATAAAACATTTTATATTAAAAAATTTTAACGACCCACGAATACGCAAAGATAAATGGAATGGAGTAGAAAGCCATGCTGTAAGTATATTCTTAGCTTGGATGGTAGATGATACATTAAGAGATTTTTTTACTATTTGGAAATTTAGTTCTCAAGATCATTCCTATGATTGGAATTGGAAAAGTAGAAGGGCTTTTTATAAATCTTACCTTGATATTAATGCTATAAGTGAAGCATGGATAGTATTAGGTAAAGATGGAGGAGACCTTCATAAACATTTTTGCATTCCAAGCATGCGTTATGGAAGATTTTTTTTGAATAGTAACAAAGAACCTGATTTTTCAGCTCTAATTATTAGAATTGGTAATATTATCATTGTCGAGTGGTCATGTGTTGAAAAATATAGAGTATGGAGCCAATCAAGTACTGATTGTCCAATATTTTATAATATTTCATATCATCATAATGAGCTCACTTATTCACCTACGTTTGAGTCAAACCATAATGGAAATGCTCGCGGTGAGTGGCAAGATGAATTGTCTAACTACATCAAGAATAGTACTGGTATTGCTTTGATATTCCATGAGTATTTGTAATTATTTTTGACTATTTAAACTATATCTAGTAATAAAGCAGGTTATTTATGTCTCAACTAAAAAAAAATAATCATTCTCACTTTTCAATAAACAAACTCATTCTAATCAGCATTTGTATTATAGCTCTTGGCGTGTTCGTCACAGCTAATTATGACGATTTCACACAACAAGATGAAGTTAGTGATAACCCTTTTGATTCTGATAGCAATGATGAATTAATGTTCATAAAAAGTCATGAGCAAGATCCACATCCAAAATCTATCCCTAATGGTGTTTACGTTGGTGAATATAGTTATAAAGGAAATAACTATCATGAAAGAATGAAGTTCGGTGCGGATAATACCGTATATTATGAACTAGTAAATATTGATGATGGTTCAGATTATTCGGGTAAAGCAAAGTGGCGCTTAAAAGGCTCTGTTCTAAAATACTCCATGGTAAAAGGCGATAGCTTTCTTTTTAACCCTCGAGGTAACTATATTACGATGCCTAAAAAAGAGGTTCTTATCATTCATTTCTCTCGTGATGAAGAAGCCGTGTACATAAGAAAGAGATCGAATAAAAAATTAGTTAGTTTCTAAATTTAAAATGGTTTATTTATATCTTTTATGAAAAAAAATATTTTTGAGGATATCCGTTTTTGGCTGCCAAGCTTTAATGATATGCCAGAAGCGTTAAGAATAGCTTTACCCATTGTTATCAGTTTTCTTGTATTTACCTATTATGGAAATAGCTCATGTGGTGTAAATGCCATGGTTTGTGCGTTTTTAGTTGGTACCCAAGGAAGAAATTTAGCTTACCCAAAACGAATGGGGTTACTCACTAAATCGGCAATATTATGTTGCATTAGTGGTGCAGTTCCTCTTTTGTCAAATATTAGCATTTATCTTTATTTAATTATTCTTGCTGTTGCCTGTTTGTTATACGGATTAACATCAAATCAGCGCCGTTATATTCAATTACTTGCTTATAACGCGGGTTTTTGCATGATTTGTTCGTATCACTTGGTTGATTCTGGATATGATTGGCAATTAATTGTATTTTCAAGTTTAATCGGTTCATTTAGCGCTGTTATATGTTCTGTAATTGCGGGCCCTTGGCTTGCGATTAAACAAGGAAATCAACTTTTTGATAGCTGCAGACAAAAACTGATTCAATGGTGCACAATTATTGCAAATCCAACCATGGAAAATATTGGTAATCGTCTTGCTGCTAGAGAACAGTTGGATGAAGCTATCTCTGTTTTGTCTCATTGGCTCTTAGAAATGCCAGAACATGATGGCGTTGTTAAAATTGCATTAAAATTACAAAAAGTATTAGATATTATTGTTTCTATGGAAACATTAACGAGGGTCCACCAAAACAACCCATATGTTGAAAATAATATTGACTTAAGTGAATTTTTTATTGAGTTATCGAACACTTTAAAACAGCTCGATTTTGATAATTCAGAAAGTAATTTAAACATTGAGATACCTAAATTACCAAATGTGGATGCTAATTCTGCTTTTTATCAATTGTTGGAAGATGCCCAAAAATCATTAGAACTGTTACTGACTGGAAAAACAATTTTAAATCCAAACTGGAGAGCTGGTTTAGGTATATTGTGGCCATCTGATTATGAGAACATTAAAAAGCAATGGCGGATAGCAACAAAGCCAAACTCAAGAGAGTGGCATCACGGATTGCGCATTCTTTTTAGTATGGTTATCAGTCAGTTTGTTGTTAACTTACTGGACTTACCTCAAGGGCAATGGGTTATTTTAACAACTTATATTCTCTTGATGGTTGCACCACTTGGGCAATTACAAACACGGATATGGAATAGATTCTATGGAACTATTCTGAGTAGTTCGATTGCTTTGCTGATGATTATGTTTTTCGGGCAAGGCTCCTGGTTATATCCAGCTCTTTGTGTTTGCATATTCTTTTCGTTTGGGACGTTTCAAAAAGCAAACTATGAGATCCATGTGTTTTGGGTAACTATGATGATGGTATTTACTGTTAGTCTTTTGTTACCGAGTGAACCTTATATTGCAATATATCGAATATTAGACACCTTAGCGGGTGTATTAATTGCGTTCCTTGCAATGCATCTTATATTTCCAAGTTGGACTTACCGCTGGATTGATAGTCATCTTGAAAATTGGTGGTCTTTAGAGCTCAAATGGATCGAAGAACTTAGTCAAAATAACTTTGATAGTAATTATCGATGGGAAGCTCATAGCGCGTTAAGGCAGCTCAATAATGAAATCAGCATAATGGCAATGGAGCCAAATATTACCAAAAAAGAAGAAAGCGATTGGAATTCGCTACTTTGGAATGGTGTTGCGCTTCATAGCAGCCTAGTTGTTTTTGAGATGCAACATCTTCAGATCTCTAAGCTAGAAGTTGATCAATTCAAAAATTGGCTAGTTTTATATAAAAATAGATTTGAAATTCGGTGGTCATTATTACCGGATAATGAAGTGGCTAAACTGAATAGTAATCCTCACTCATGGCTAAGTCATGATATTGGCATATTATACTCATGGTTAAATTGGAAAAGACCTTTTTCACTTAAATAAGTGATAGCTTTTATAACATCATTGTAAAAGTGAATTTATATTACTTTATTTGCTTCTGGTTCTAATTCCTTAAAGCTCCCTGTGCGAACTATGCACGGGGAGTTTTTTATATAAGCTTAAATATTAAATTTAACAGTAAAATACCTATCCCATAATTTAAAACGTTATTCTTATTGATAGTATTACTAATCAAGAACGATTTAAATTTTCATTACTCTTTTACTAATTATACTTCTCTAAATTTTTGGTATATAGCACGATCTTAATTATAACTTATTGATTTTAAATGATTTTTAAAGTGATTGCTTATTACTTTAATATTCGATGAGTGATAAAAAATGTCCACAGTATTGTCCTAAATCATATTTTAATAACTAATTGAAATTTACTATATGTTATGTGTCATTGTTGGTGCTATGAACATTTAGTTATCTTTTAAACTATCAATATACAAAATATCCAAGAGTAGCTTATCTTTAAATCTTGTCATTTTTGGAATATTCCTCATTTGTTTTACCTTGTATTCAATACCGATGAAAGCCGTAAAAATCAGAATGTAATACACCCCCCCCTACCCCCCCTAGATTCTAATAATCGCCTTGATAATAGCACTCTAAAAAGTAAACTTATTGAGATTTTAGATTGTATTTTTTATAAAATTAAAATAATCAAGCGTTTTTTTTGTGTTCTTACCAAGTGGTCAACATTTGCTTGTTATTAACAATAAAGTTAGATGCTATTTTTGATAAAAAAATTAAGGATAAGATGAGAACTAGCTTGGATTGTCAGTTTATTTAAGGTTACTAGTATCTATATAAATATATCTCATCGAAGTAAATGATTATTATAAAATAGCAGAGTGAAAATGAAAGTTTATAAAAACTTTATATTTATAAACCAATTGAAAACATTAAGAAAAATAACTAAGAAATGGCAGGATTCAATTTTCTGTATATAAATATTTTCTTGATAAAATCATTATTATATTTCCTACTTTTATAAAGATAATCTTGCCAAGTCAAACGAACAGCGTATTGCTTTAGGTGAAGTCCTAAACTAGCTACTGTCAAAAAAATGGTTTTTATTATTCCTTAGTTTATTTTTTGAATGGAATAACCAAAGATAAAATAGGTTAAGGACTGGTAACAGCTCAGAGTTAAGAGATGGAGACATTATGTCCGCGGGAAAAAAAATAGGCTTAGTAGCCTGTATCGGTGTTGTTACCGGTAATATGATGGGAAGTGGTATTGCATTGCTTCCTGCAAGTCTTGCAAAAGTGGGTTCAATTTCGGTTTATAGCTGGATTATTTGTATTGTTGGTGCGTTAAGTTTGGCGTTTGTTTATGCTCGCTTAGCAACCAATAATCCGCAAGAAGGCGGTCCAATTGCATATGCTGGTGAAATATCTCCTGCTTTTGGTTTCCAAACTGGCGTACTTTATTATCACGCTAACTGGATTGGTAACTTAGCAATTGCTATTACTGGTGTATCATACCTTTCTGTTTTCTTCCCTATTCTAAATAATACCGTTCCGGCAGCAATAGCAACTATTGCATCTGTATGGGTCTTTACCTTTATTAACCTATTAGGTGGTAGCTGGGTAAGTAAATTATGTACTTTAGGCTTGTTACTAATTTTATTACCAGTGTTAGGTACTGCGTTTATTGGTTGGGGTCATTTCGATATGGCTATCTATACCCAAAACTGGAATACTTCACACAGCTCAGATTCTCACGCTATTATCAGTGCTGTATTAATTACATTGTGGGCATTCGTTGGTGTTGAATCAGCGGCAGTGTCCTCTGGATTAGTTAAAAACCCACGTAAAACAGTGCCACTAGCTACCATGCTAGGTACCGCATTAGCAGGTGTTATTTATGTGCTTTCTACTCAAGTTATTGCCGGTATGTTCCCAGCCGCTCAGGTTGCTGATTCTGGTGCGCCATTTGCTTTAGCTACTACCGCTATTTTTGGTGGCTGGACGGCTCCATTTGTTGCTGCATTTACAGCTCTTGCTTGTTTCACCTCTTTAGGTTCTTGGATGATGTTGGTTGGCGAAGCTGGCAAGCGCGCTGCTAATGACGGTAACTTCCCTAAAATGTTTGGTGAAACAGATAAAAATGGAGTACCAAAGAAAGGACTTATTGCTGCATCTGTGATGATGACTATTCTGATGATAGCTATCACAGCATTTAGCTCAAGTGATGGTCACGCTTCAGGTTTATTCAATATCCTAACTTCTGACGCTGTATTATTGACCATGCTGCCATACTTCTATTCAGCAGTTAACATGCTTCGTTATGAAGGTATGACTACTAAGAACCTATTTGTAATGCTGTTCTCTGGTGTCGCCATTGTATTCTGCTTTATCGCTTTAATTGGTGCTGATCCATCAGCATTAAGTGCTACTTTCATCGTATCTTTAGCTATCTTTGCCTTCTACGGCCGTAAGTTAGGCTTTAAACAACATGCTAAGTGGGTTGCTGATCAAGCAACTGAAACTAAGGCTTAATTTTTCAAGATAGCTTTTAAGTATCGTTATTAAACCAAATTTTTAAAAGGCGTTATTTTTCTACTCAATTCTATTTGTAATAGGACAGAGCGCCTTTATTCACCCTGGAGAAATTTAATATGAATATTATCGCTGTAATGAATCATTTGGAGTCGCTATTCAAATGCGAACCAATCCAAGAATTACAACAACAGTTGGAAGCTAAAGGATATCAAGTGATATTCCCAACTGACGCAGAAGATTTAGTTCGTTTAATTGAATTAAACCCACGTATTTGCGGTGTCATTTTTGACTGGGACAAGTATTCAATGGATTTATGTTCACACATTAATGCCATTAATGAAAAGCTTCCGCTTTATACTTTTGCTAATGAACAATCTTCTTTAGATATCAGCATTACTGATCTACGTTTAAACATTCATTATTTTGAATACAGTTTAGGTAGTGGAGCTGATATTTCAGTTAAAATAGATCAAGCAACCAAATGTTATATCGATAGCATAATGCCTCCGTTTACTAAGGCATTATTTAAATATGCAGAAGAAGGTAAATATACTTTCTGTACTCCTGGACACATGGGTGGTACTGCATTTAATAAAAGTCCTGCAGGTAGTATTTTCTACGACTTTTATGGTCCTAACGCTTTCAAGGCAGACATTTCTATTTCAATGCCTGAGCTGGGTTCATTATTGGATCACACTGGTCCTCACAAAGAAGCCGAAGAGTATATTGCCCGCACATTTAATGCTGATCGCTCTTATATTGTGACTAACGGTACGTCTACTGCGAACAAGATTGTTGGTATGTATTCAGCACCAAGTGGCAGTACTGTAATGATTGACCGTAACTGTCATAAATCATTAACTCATCTAATGATGATGGCTGACGTGACGCCAATTTATTTTCGTCCAACTCGAAATGCTTACGGTATTTTAGGTGGTATTCCACAAAGTGAATTCACTCGCGAAGTGATTGAGCAAAAAGTTGCAGCAACACCAGGTGCAACTATGCCTAACTACGCAGTTGTAACTAACTCAACTTATGATGGCTTGTTCTATAACACGCAATTCATCAAAGAAACTTTAGAAACTAAATATATTCACTTTGACTCAGCTTGGGTTCCTTACACTAACTTCAATCCTATTTACGAAGGTAAATGTGGTATGAGTGGTGAAGCTATGCCTGGCCGTGTTTTCTATGAAACTCAGTCAACTCATAAGCTACTTGCTGCATTCTCTCAAGCTTCTATGATCCATGTTAAGGGTGATATTGAAGAGGAAACTTTCAACGAAGCCTTTATGATGCACACATCTACTTCACCACAGTATGGTATTGTGGCTTCAGCTGAAATATCCGCTGCTATGATGAAGGGCAATCAAGGTAAGAAGTTAATTCAAGATTCAATTGATCGTGCCATTCGCTTCCGTAAAGAAATCAAAAAATTAAGAAAAGAATGTGATTCTTGGTTCTTTGATGTATGGCAGCCAGAAGATATTGAAAAAACTGAATGCTGGAAGTTAGATCCTAATGAAACTTGGCATGGCTTTAAGGACATTGATGATGATCATATGTACCTTGACCCAATCAAGGTTACTATCTTAACTCCTGGTATGAACATCAATGGTCAAATGGAAGAGTCTGGTATTCCAGCTTCTATCGTTGCTAAGTACCTCGATGAGCACGGTATCGTTGTTGAAAAAACAGGTCCTTACAATATGTTGTTCCTGTTCTCTATCGGTATTGACAAGCCAAAAGCAATGCAGTTATTGCGCGCATTGACTGAATTTAAACGTGGCTATGATCTAAACTTACAGATAAAGAATATTATTCCTTCTTTATATGCAGAAGATCCTGCGTTCTACGCTGAGATGCGTATTCAAGAACTAGCTCAAGGTATTCATAAATTAACGGGTGAATATAAGTTAGCTGATCTGATGTTTAAAGCATTTGACGTATTACCAGAATTAAAGATGACTCCAAATGCTGCATGGCAGCAAGAGCTTCAAGGTAATGTTGTAGAAGTGCCATTAAACGATATGGTTGGCAAGATCAGTGCGAACATGATTCTTCCTTACCCACCAGGAGTACCACTAGTATTACCAGGTGAAATGGTAACTGAAGAATCTCGTCCAGTACTAGATTTCTTAGAAATGCTTTGTCAAATTGGTCAACATTACCCAGGTTTTGAAACTGATATTCATGGTGTATATCAACATGAAGATGGTAGCTCAACTGTAAAAGTGATTAAAGCATAAATTAAAAATATTAGGTGGAAGTGCTTATAACTGTTTGAACTAAACCTAATTTAGGAAAAAAGCACGCTGAATTTCAGCGTGCTTTTTTAAATCTAAATATTCGTATTATAAATATTTCGCCTAATAATCCGTTTATTTAAAATTATTTTATCATAATTAGTATTGGGAATGATTATCATTCTATTTGTTAGGGTAATATTATTATCCTTTATTAATAATATTTAAAATGTATTTATTATTAATAAAGTCATTTCTTTATAAACCTAGCTAAAGAGTATAAGCTAAGTATTTTCACCGAGCGCAACATTTAATGTTGCTATTTTCATTTGTAAAAGTACTATGTGCTGCCATATGTTTTTTAAATATCATTCCTTTGAAATCAATCTTTACTTTATTCATCATTTTTTTATGCAAAAATGTATACGCAACTAATATGGTACATGATTCATTTAGCTTGAATAAAAATTTATTTGTTTATCATGATGTGAGTTTGACAAATAAAAACTGCATTAGCCTTTACGGCATCACTAATATCGCTGAAGTCCAAAAAAAAATTAAATTATTTAGCCAAAGTAGAGGTGAATTCTATGATTTAAAAAGATATTTGTATGCTTTAAACTTAACAAAAAAAGTAGATGCTTCACAAATGTTCACCCTCGCATCCAAAATAAAAAGAGTGTCAAAAAACTTATATAAGATTAAGAACACACGTTTATTCTTTAATGCTAAGGCTGGTATAAGCTTTTATTTCCCAAGTCCTCACTCATCTTGGAGCATTAGTTTTGATACTCAAGCCTTCATAAACGAAAGATTTGAAACCCATTTATCTGATATTTCTTTAATTAAAGATTGGATGTATGGTAAATCCATAACGGCAAATAAAATGAGATCAGGTATTGTCTCTAGAGGCATTGTCCAGTCTGATTTTGCGGTTAGTTATAGTCAAAATATAACGTTACCGTACATTAATACAGTTAGCATTAGTATTCGTCCAAAGTTACAGAGAATTGACACATATAAGCGCACAGTAAATTTATTTAACTATACAAAAACTGATTATTATTCAGGTGAATATTTTTTGCATAAAAATACTGGTAATATTGATGTAGCCATTAATAAAAAAATATCATTTCTTAATATTGGAGTAAAAGCGAACAATCTTATTCGTCAACACATTAAAAATACATCAAATGAATATTTTATCCTGTTACCAAGTTATGAGTTAAGCCTTGTTGGTGAATATAAAAACCTCATACTCTCATCTCATATAGATTTACATAAAAATAATTCATTTGTAGATAAAAAAGATACTAATAAATTATTGATGTCAAGTCAGTGGTTAAAAACCAACATTCAATATCATATGAAATATCTTGATGTTATCGCTGGATATGAAAAAGATATTACCTATCATCATGTTGATAATTATAGTGCTGGGATTGCTCTGTTGTGGCCTAAGCAAGTATCTATTAATTTAGCGACACAATGGAATAAAAAGAAACACAATAACATTGGAGTAGAATTAAGGTGGTATATTTAGTGTACGTAAAAAAGCCTTATGTAAATACAGTAAAATCATTATTAAGATACTGAAACAAAACCTATCATGCTATAAGCACTACTAATGTATGCATTTTATTATTTATTGAAAATTACAAATAAATAGCCAATACCATTAGCATACAATAATATAATATCACCTAATTTGACCGCTGAGATATTCATAATGTACAACGACAAAATTAGAATAGGAACAGAAATATTAGTTATTAATGGGGAGGGAGAAATTGTTAATGAGGGAGTGCTAGAAGTTGTTAAAAAGTACAAAACATTTGATATCATTGATTATATTGTTGTCAGCGGTGAACGTATAAATTTCCCCAAAATGTACACAAATGACAAAGCTGCTACATATGCTATTGCGAACAAGAATGAGATGAGAAAACATATCATTTTGTTAATTATTAATGAAAAAATTAAAACGCTCAAAGCAAATGCCGCACCGATAGAATCCGATATTAAAAATGAACTTTTAATTAAAATAAATAATGAATTAGATACATTAATTCAATTATTTAAAGAAATCGATTTTGACGAAAAAACCAAAGGCATTATTGATAGGAATTCAAGAGTTGAAGGTATTAAAGGGAATCTTCTATTTACAGAAAAAGATTATAAAAAAATATCTAAAAAACAGATATTTAGAGTGTTAGAGTCAAAAAGTAAAAAGTGGTTACTTGATATTGTGAAAAGTAAAATTTGAAATGTTAATGTATCTGTCATTCCGCACATGTTCTGAGTATTGCTGGAGTAATACAATAAGTGCAACAGACAAAATCATTGAAAAGTGCGTTAT
>SAMEA5043655__coassemble_136_pt1 | contig 16611 bp, 18 predicted proteins | sample SAMEA5043655__metabat2_high_PE_003 | metagenome-assembled genome bin SAMEA5043655 (sample SAMEA5043655) | Gadus morhua
TTTTTGTTACGTTATCGTCTATTTATGTAGAATAACTACACTGCATAGACTCTGCCTTACATAAAATATCGACAAAAGCAGCAAAAATGCACCAATCTATGTCAACAGAGCCTAGCCTTATGACTCGCTTTAATTTCTAACTCGAAAAACGCCAAATCTCGATAGCCATATGTTTTTGTAGCGTTTTCTTTATCGTTTTTAAGATGGCTATGTCAGCACTCTCGGCTTCACTAAACCCGTTGATTAACACTTCTCAGCGTCTTTTTTTGATGACAATCTCCACAACAACATGCGCAATTCCTATTTCAAATAATACATTGTCGCTAATGGCTTACTCAGTGACAGCGTATTATTGAGTTTGACTCGCCCACTGTCATTCACATTTTCTGGGTTACTCACTAATAACCACCGAGTATTTTTTAAAAATGTCCGGGCTGTTTTTTCTGTTAACTCATTTTGAAGTTGCCGCCTAAAGGCCCTCAGTTTGTCATTAAACAACATAACAACATGAAAGCGGTCAATGACAAGTCTTGCATCTAGCGCATGTTTTTTACCTAGGATATGTAAGCGTTGCCCATATCCTAGGCAACAGCCTCAACGGGCTCCTTACATTTGTTTTATACCAAAACGACTTCAATATGCAGAATTCAGATCTTCACAGAAAGGCGAGGTCAAGTGGAATGATCCTGCCCTGATTTCTACATAGAGAAAACAATGATTTATTTGAGCCAAGGCCTTACGCACCGTTTATGTTTCTTTGACCATTGGTATCCAGCTGAGGCAATACAGCCATGTATGTCTCTGTCTGCACCAACCATTCTTGGTGTTTTGTTAAAAATATAGAAACTAGCCAATGACCCTTTTACAATTTGGGCGCCTGAATCAAGGACAAAAAGCTTATTTTTACTCACTTTTAATTTTGAATTATTTGGAAGCGAGATAATTGAATTTGAATTATCCCACTTAAAACGCCCTTTTTTCACAACCTTATCATTATCCTTGTTGTGGTACACCGAATGTAGCACAAAAGAGTGATCATCATTTAGGGTTAATAACTGTTCGATACCTGAGCAATCAGCACACGGTAAAGTTCTAGTATAATTTCCTTGCCAATCTATGGATTTTTGACGGCTATATATTTGGTTTTTAGGTAATTGGCTACAACCACTAATAAAAACAATAGATAGTAAAGCAAAAAGCAATGTTGGTTTTTTCATCTTTTCTCTTATATGGCTCAGTGACGGATTCGATTCCTTCTAGCCGAAGATGTGGCTATCTAGAAATTGATCCCATCGACGATAATAACTGGTAATTATTTACCAATGACAAGTAAAAATCAGCGAGTAATGAAAATTAAAATAAGTAAAAACAAGTAGTTACATGTAACTCATCGCATATTATCTTGATAAACTATCTAACGTTCAAAATCAACTAACGAATGCCATTACTGTCAAACTTAAATAAGGAATGCGGCCAAAAAATAGCAAACAAAAACTCAGGAGTTAAATAAATATTTTAAATAGGGAGGTGAATATCTTCAGAATTCAAAATTTAAGTCGTTTTGTTACATAGCAACTTACTTAAATTAAGAATCTAAATGTTATCTGTTCAAACTAATTATGCATCAATGATGGCGCAAAGTTCTGTTAATAATAACAATAATATGTTGTCAACAGCAATGGAGCGTCTATCTACTGGCCTCCGTATTAACCATTCATCTGATGATGCGGCAGGTCTTCAAATTGCTGATCGCTTAAACATGAATGTAATAGGAATGAATACGGCAAAGCGCAATATTTCTGATACTGTCAGCATGTTACAAGCAGCTGATGGTGGCTTAGATGAATTAACCAAGATTGCTAGCCGCCAAAAAGAGCTTGCCACTCAGGCTGCCAACGGCGTGAATAACGATGATGATACAAAGGCCATGTCTGAAGAGTTTCAAGCTTTAACTCAAGAGTCTGCACGTATTTTGAAGCATACTGATTATGCTGGACAAAATTTGTTTGAAGCGCTTTCAGGCAAAACAATGAAAGCAGACGGTACATTTGACAATTCGACCACGCATCGTGATGGTACAACTTTTCAAATTGGAGCAAGCAAAGAAGAAACATTAACAGTCAAAGCCGATGTTACCGATTTGAGCCTTAAAAAGTTACAGGAAGCAACAGGCCTTGCGGATAACGAAAAAAATACAGCGTCAACAGCAAAAATTGGCAACGCTACAATTGAAGTTGTCGATAATTTTGCAAAAGCAATTGATGCAGTGCGTGGTGTGTTAGGTGCGACATCAAATCGACTATTACATACTTCATCAAATTTAACCAATGTATCTGAAAAAACCCGTGCGGGTTACGGACGCATTATGGATGCTGATTTTGCTACCGAATCTGCTGCTATGACAAAGAACCAACTACTTGTTCAGGCTGGCACCAAGGTACTTAGCCATGCAAACCAAAACACAGGTTTGGTAATGGGTCTATTAGGCTAATAGGTTGTTCTGACGTGTAAAAGAGTACCTAACTGTTTAAGTTAGGTCACCAAATGTATTGGTAAAAAAATGCTGCGATTATTTTATTATATTATGGGAACTATTTCCTTTTGTTACTCTCATATTTATTTACGTATTAAATGTAAAAATAAAGCACATCCTTTTTTTTGGAGCGCTGTTATAGAAGCTGTTTCTATTATGTTGTTATTTGAAGCATTTTATATTAGCTAGTTTTTATTGTTACTTTATCTGTTTGTGTATTATATCATCGTTAAATTACTAAATAGTTTGCACGATGATATAAATACATCGTTTATAGGGATGACTTTATTATAGGAATATTAATATTTAATGGCGTAAAAACAATCACTTTTGATTATTTAGTCACTCAATGTATAGGCTTATGTGCCTAGATTTCCACAATAATAGAGACATGGAGCACTTATTTTATTAGGTTATCAGTTATGTTTTTATTTTATAAATTGTTAACTTTTACTTAAAATAATCCAATTAGTTATATAAGTATATTAACCAGTAGATGATATTATCGACAAAATAAGGTTAATAAACGGTGATAATGTCACCATTTGTTACAGCATGTTCAAATTGCTTCAAATAAAAAAATAAAGCAGGTAAGATAATATATTAATAACTATTTGATTAACCTCTATATACTTCTGTATTTAAGGCGTAGAATCTAAATAAAATAAATATTGTTTTTTATTTCACTTTATGTGAAAAATGGTCGTTATTAATCAGTAACAGTAGTATGGTATGTAGAGGTTTTTTTGAAAGTTAAATATTTTACAACACATCCCACTAACATTAGTGATGTAAATCATTCCAGTAACGTTAAATTACCTAAAGATAAATTGCCGATCAGCACTAGCAGTGTAAAGTCTTTTGATACTGTTAATGTCAGTAAAGATCATCAATTGATTGAAGATGCCAAACAAGAATTATCAACATTGCCTGATTTTGACATGGATAAAGTAGCTTCTTTGCGAAAATCATTAAAAGACGGTTCATTTGATTTAAACCTTGATAAAATCACCGATGCAATATTAAGCCAGCATAATTTCTAAATGAATAAACAAGATTTATTAAAAGCCCTTATTATAAGTATTAATCAAGATATAAAAGGTTATACAAAGTTAAGAACTTTATTGTTAATGCAGCAAAAATTGATTATGCGGCATAACTCATCTGAGTTAATTGACTTAAATGAAGATCTTCAATGCCTTATTACTAAACTTAATCATAATGCTAAGTTGAGAATTAAATTTTTAACTCAATTAGGCATTTCCTCTCCTGTAAAAGCCATTGCACAAATTTGCCAGATGCTACCTAAATCAATCGCCCAAAAATTGGAAGTAACTTGGTTAGATTTAGAAAAGCTTGCTAAAGAAGGCAAAGCAATTAATGATGCTAACGGCAATTTGATCGCGCTTCAAAAAGAAGCCATCGACTCATTAATCAATGATAATGAATTTGATTACGGCAATTTATGTGTCGGTGGGTAGATATGTATTGTTTCATTACTTTTTAGATTAGGGATTGTCATTTTTCAATTCCCTCTTTAAGTAACAAAAATGAGTTAGCCGTTAACTTGATTGTCTCGATAATATTTCATAAATGCGTTTATTGGTTATCAAATTTTAAAATACTTCCATTATTAAAGATGAAGTTTTATTTCCTATTTTTTTTGTCAATGCGGAAATAAATTTTCCATCTTTATCTTTTCTATGTACAAAGTACAATACTAAGAAGATTTTACAGGTTGGCATAAAAAATGCTTTAAGCTGATTTTACGGTAATTCTTATTGGTATTTTCTTATGACGGCGATGCTAGATAAAGCGCTCGGTGTTCATCCGCAGCTTCTTAATTTTCGAGTTGAAAGAAGTAAAGTGTTGGCTAGTAACCTAGCTAATGCGGATACACCTGGATATCAAGCTAAAGATCTTGATTTCAAAACATTTGTTAATCGTGTTCAACATAGTAGCGCTAATGCTACAAGCTATAAAATAGGATATCGAATTCCTTTTCAAGCTTCTGATGATAACAACACAGTAGAAATGGGCAGTGAACAAGCACAGTTTTCTCAAAACGCCATGGATTTTCAATCAAGTCTTACTTTTTTAAACATGAAAATTAATGGATTACGTTCAGCTATTGAGGGTCGATAACTATGGCATTTAATGAAATTTATCAAATAGCTGGCAGCAGCATGACAGCCAATAGTATTCGCTTAAATACTATTGCAAGTAATTTAGCTAACGCAGGTGTGGCCGCGAAAAATCCTGATGATGCCTTTAGAGCATTAAAGCCTGTTTTTGCTACTGTTTACGACAAAACGGCTTCTATACCAGAGGCAGCAGCCAGCGTAAAAGTTACCGAAATTGCCAAATCAGATGCGCCACTAGAAATGCGCTATGAGCCTAATCATCCCTTTGCCAATAAAGATGGTTATGTTGCGTACTCAAACGTTAATACCGTACAAGAAATGGCTGACATGATGTCTGCAAGTAGAAACTTTGAGTCCAGTGTGGATGTTATTAATCGAGCTCGCTCCATGCAGCAAGGGCTATTGCAGTTAGGCAAATAGAGAAAAATAAATGAATCCAGGTATAAGAAGTTTGCCTAGTAATACTGCAACTACATCTAATGTCGGTAGTTTTCCAAAAAATAATGCGGCTTCATTAAAAAATGAATTTATGACGTTGATGATGGCTCAGGTTAAAAATCAAGATCCATCTAATCCTCAAGATGCTAATCAATATGTAAGTCAGTTAGCGCAATTCTCACAGGTAGAAAGCCTTGAGAAAATGTCACATAACCAAAATGCTCAATTACAGGCAATGTCTGATTTGGGTATGGTGCAATCGGCTTCATTGATTGGTAAGTCGGCATTAGTTCCAGCGCAGTCATTTGATATAGATAAAGCATCGATTAATGGAAAAATCCATATTCCACAACAGATTTCTGCTCTAAATGTCAAAATCACCAATGAGCAAGGTGAGGTTGTGGATAATTTACAAATGGGCGCACAATCTGCTGGTGATAAAGCCTTTACGCTTGATCCATCAAAATTAAACTTATCCAAAGGCAGATATCATCTGCAGATTTCTGCTTTCTCAGGTCAGGACAAAGTGCCTGTTGAAGGCTATTTACAAGCACCGATTAAAAAAATTCATTTTGGCGCAGGCAATCAAATGATTGCTGAGCTTGGAAATGGTTTAGGTCGCATTCCCGTTTTAGGTATTACAGAAGTTAGTCAGTAAGGTTTTTCATGTCATCAAGTATTGCATTAAGTGGTCTACAAGCGACCAGTCAAGATTTAAACACCATCAGTAACAACATTGCCAACTCAAATACCGTTGGTTTTAGAGGCGCTCGTACAGAGTTTGGCGCAGTGTTTAATAGCGGTAACCCAGGCGGTGTAAACGTCATGGGAACCAGCCAAAACTTCTCAAAAGCAGGTTCAATGACTTACACAGGTCGCCAGCTTGATATGGGTATTCAGGGAAAAGGGTTTTTCTCGCTGTCTGGTACCGATGGCAGTCGTAAGTATTCTCGAGCAGGTATGTTTCATCAAGATGCGATTGGCTACATTATTGATCCCGTCGGTAACCACCTACAGGGTTATAAAGCCGATGCTACAGGTAAATTACAGTTAGGTAATAGCGGTGATTTGCAGGTTAAAACCGACCCGTTAAAAGCCAAAGCTACCGATAAAATTACTCAAGTAGCCAACCTTGATTCAAGAATGATTCAAATTGATCGTACTGCAACACCTTTTGATATAAAAGATCCTAAGTCATATCAATCATCAGGCACTGTCGCTATTTTTGATTCATTGGGTAATGAACATACATTAACGCAGTATTATGCAAAAATTAATGCGGCAACTAATACATGGCGAGTTAACTATGCAATTGATGGAAAACCTTTAGCGGAAACAAAAGAATTAACATTTAATACAGATGGAACATTAAAAACTGCTACACCACCTACTGCATCTGATTCAATAACAAATTTAGCATATTCACCAACTAAATCTATAGCTAATGTCGCTAATGTAGCTGATTTAGCTATCAAAATAGATTATAAAGATTTCACTGAATTTGCCACTGACTACAACACTTCCAGCTTAGATCAAGATGGTTATACCGCAGGTGCTTTCAGTAAAATTCAGTTAGATGGTGATGGTAAAATTTACGGTATTTACACTAACGGTCAAAAATTACTACAGGGCCAAGTTTCACTTACCGATTTTAATAACTCAAATGGCTTAATTCCTGCTGACAGTAACACTTGGGTGGCTTCATCTGCTGCTGGCGCACCAAAAGAAGGCTCACCTTCAACAGGCACTTTAGGCTCTGTAACTGGCGGTTATCTTGAAAGCTCTAACGTTGATTCCACCTCTGAAATGGTGAACTTGATGAGTGCGCAGCGTAATTATCAATCTAACGCTAAAGTGTTAAGCGTTGATTCGACTATGCAACAAGCCTTGATGAACGCAATCGGATAACTAATCAATGGATAAAATGATTTATACGGTAGCACAAGGTGCTAACCGTATTTTAATGTCACAAAGTATGCGAGCTAACAATTTAGCTAATGCTGAGACCGTTGGTTTTAAGGCTGATTTAGAAAGAGTAACGGCAAAACCTATCGAAACGAATACGGACTCTTTTCCTTCTCGAGTGATGCCTGAAATTGATAGCAATGGTTTTAGTCATCAACATGGGCAAATGAATCAAACGGGTCGTTCACTTGATGCGGCCATTAACGGTAACGGCATGTTCGCTGTTGTTGGCCCTGACGGTAAAGAAAGCTACACCCGTAACGGTGCTTTTGTGGTTGATGCACTGGGAGAGCTGACTGTTAACGGTATGAAAGTGGTTGGTGATGGCGGCCCTATTGTTATTCCGGCCAATGATAACTTACTCATTGCAAAAAACGGCATGGTAACTGCGACGACTAATAATGGCGGCGTAACAGAAAATATTGGAAGGTTAAAACTCGTTAACCCAGATCTGAATAATATAACTAAAGGTGCTGACGGTTTATTTCATTCAATAACTGATGCCCCACTAGCAGAAGATGAAAACGTTGAAGTGGAATCTGGTGTGCTTGAAGAAAGTAACGTCAGTGCGATCGGTGAATTATTAGCATGCATGGATCTCAGTCGGCAATTTGAGATCCAAATTAAATTAATGAAAAAAGCGGATGAAATGGCTCAGGCCGGCAATCGTCTTTTGAATGCATAACAAATTTAAAAAGGTATAAATATGCAAAATGCATTATGGGTGAGTAAAACCGGCCTAACAGCGCAAGATGTTAAAATGTCTACCATCGCAAACAACCTTGCGAACGTAAACACCACTGGTTTTAAAAAAGATCGCGTGGCTTTTGATGACTTATTTTATCAAATTCAGCGTCAACCTGGTGGGCAAGTTGATGACGTTAACCATTTACCTTCAGGAGTTCAACTTGGAACAGGTACTAAGGTTGCCGCCACACAAAAAGTGTTTACTACGGGGGATATTAAAACAACCAATCAACAATTAGATTTGGCCATTGAAGGGCAGGGATTTTTTCAAATCCAGCAATCAAATGGTGATACAGCATATTCTCGCGATGGACAATTTTTCCGTAACAGCGATGGTATGTTGGTCACGTCTCAAGGCTTGCCTCTTGTGCCAAATATTCAAATTCCATCGGATGCGCTATCAGTGACCATTGGCAACAATGGCACAGTATCTGCGCAGCTTGCAGGACAGAATGAACAACAGCAATTAGGCCAAATAACGCTGGTTAACTTTACCAACCCATCAGGATTAGAAGCTAAAGGTAATAACTTATTTACAGCGACTTCAGCGTCAGGAGTGCCTGTTGAAGGTGTGGCGGGTGAGCAATCCATAGGAACAATTCATCAAGGTGCACTTGAAGGCGCTAACGTTAACGTTGTTGAAGAAATGGTAGAAATGATTTCTACACAACGGGCGTATGAAATGAATGCAAAAGTGGTATCAGCATCTGATGATATGTTGAAGTTCCTCAACCAGTCTGTGTAAGAGTGAGTTCTAGCATGCGGTTTATTTTTGTCGTTATTTTTTTGTTTCTGAGTGGATGCGCATCGCCTTTTCCTGACGCACCGAAAAAACCAGACACTAAAAAATGGGCGCCTCCAGTAGTCAATTATGATCTACCAAAATCTCAAGATGGCAGCTTATATCATCCGGGTTATATGTTTACTTTATTCAAAGATAAGCGAGCATATAGAATGGGCGATATTTTAACTGTTTCATTGGATGAAAAAACATATTCCAGTAAACAAGCAAATACGCGAACCAATAAAGCGAATGATATTGGACTTGGTATTTCTCTTGCGGCTAAAGCCCTAGATTTTTCTACAGATAATAAAGCAAAAGTAGGTCGTAGCTTCAATGGTTCGGGCTCATCTACTCAGCAAAATCAATTATCAGGCTCAATTACAGTCACTGTATCTAAAGTCTTACCTAATGGTGTGCTATTGATTCGAGGCGAAAAATGGTTGCACCTAAGTCAAGGGGATGAGTATTTGAGATTGGTGGGGCTTATTCGAACCGATGATATTGATAACACCAACAGTATTTCATCGCAGCGCATTGCTGACGCAAGAATTATTTATGGCGGTCAAGGTGTGATTGCTGACAGTAATAAAATGGGTTGGGCATCGCATTATTTCAATAGTCCTTGGTTTCCCCTTTAATTGAGTGTGATGAACGTGAATTTTTCTAATTTATGTAAGTTTTTAAATCTGACACTTATGGTGATGGCGTTGGCGGTTAATCCCTCCGCATTTGCTAAAACACAAAGCCGTTATTTAATGGATATTGTTGATGTGCAAGGATTACGCGATAACCAGCTTGTTGGCTACGGTATCGTTGTTGGTTTAGATGGTACGGGCGACAAAAATCAGGTCAAATTTACCAGTCAATCAGTCACTAACATGCTTAAACAGTTTGGTGTGCAACTTGATGGTAATAATCAACCTAAGGTTAAAAACGTAGCTGCGGTTGCAGTTATTGCTACTGTGCCGCCGCTAGCTAGCCCTGGCCAACAAATTGATATCACGGTGTCGTCTTTAGGTGATGCAAAAAGTTTACGAGGCGGTACTTTGCTAATGACGCCATTAAAAGGCATTGATGGCGAAGTTTACGCTGTAGCGCAAGGTAATGTCATCGTTGGTGGTATTTCGGCTAAAGGACGCAATGGCAGTTCAGTTACGGTTAATGTGCCAACTGTTGGGCGTATTCCTAATGGTGCGCTATTAGAAGCGGGTATCAAAAGCTCTTTTAATAAAAAACCTGAAATAACCTTAAATCTGAAAACGCCAAGTTTTACGACTGCTCGAAATATTGAAAGGTCGATAAATAAAATATTTGGTCCAGGCATTGCTGAAGCAAGTAATTACGCAAAAGTAGTAGTACAAGCACCTAAAAATGATGATCAGCGAGTTACCTTTATGTCTATGTTAGATGACATTCAGGTACAAACAGGAAGGCAAGTTCCGAAAGTCGTATTTAACAGTCGTACAGGAACAGTCGTTCTTGGTGGCGATGTGGTTGTTCACCAAGCTGCCGTTAGTCATGGCAATCTTACAGTCACGATTAAAGAGACACCTAACGTCAGTCAACCGAATGGTAATATTTTAGGCAGCAATAAGGGTAAAACCGTTGTTACTAATAATTCAAAAGTTGATATTGATGAAGAAAATAACCACATGTTTATGTGGCCAGCAGCAACCAAGCTATCTGATATTGTTAATGCAGTTAATAGTATTGGCGCTTCGCCATCAGACTTAATGGCCATTTTGCAGGCGCTCGATACGGCTGGGGCAATTGATGCGGAATTTGTGGTGATTTAATGAAAATATCTAACGATAGCAGTGCATTAGGTAAGCTTGACGCCGGTGACCTTATTAAGGAAAACGGTAAGTACGGCGCAATTAAAAAAGTAAGTCAGCAATTTGAAGCACAATTTTTACAAATTGTGCTAAAGCAAATGCGAAGCGCTAGCGACGCATTAGCAGATAAAAATAGCGTTTTTTCTTCACAAAACGATGGCATGTATCGAGATTGGTACGATGCTGAAATTGCGAATAAATTGAGTCAATCACAAACTAAAGGATTGGCCGATGTGATGACAAGGCAATTAGCAGGGAATATTAAAGAAACCGATCATTCTGTCGTTACGAAGTCTAATCCAACGTTGGCAATGCAGCCATCGTTGATTAATTTATCCTCTAGCAAGGAAAATAAATGAGTATAATAAGCAATGCTGTTAGTGGGTTAACGGCAAGCCTTACAGCGTTACAAACGGTATCTAATAACTCTGCTAATGCCATGGTTCCGGGTTATTCTCGACAGCAGGTAGTGCTTAGCTCAGCCGTTTCTGATGAAAAAGGTTATGGCGTTCGAGTTAATGGTGTGCGCCGTATTTCCGATGAATATCAAGTTATTCATAAACGAGAAGCGAATACCACTGTTAACTATGCAAAAATCCAATCACAGTATACAGGGCAAACTGAAAAAATCTTTAGTACCGCAGGCACAAACATTGCCAGTGGTATTAATAAGTTTATTTCAGCAGCAAGCGCTGCAATGGAAAAGCCTTCAGAGCAAGCGTATCGTCAAGCAGTTATTAATGAAAGTAAATCATTAGCGCAGCGATTCAATGCCATCTCAAGTGGTTTAAACCAGCAAAAAATTCAACTTGCTGGACAAATTGATGGCACCACTAAAAAAGTGAATATGTTGCTGCGTAACATTTCAAAATTCAATGTTGAAGCATTAACTCAAGGTGCAGCAAATCCTTCGCTAGAAGATCGTCGAGATAATTCACTTAACGAATTAGCAAGCCTTATTAAAATTAAAGTGACCAAGCATAATAATGGTGCAATTGATGTTTCTTTAGATAAAGGACAGCCTCTTTTATCTGGAACGCAACATGCGACGTTTGTGATTGAAAATGGCAAAACAGAGCCAGAGGTTAAATTTGGTAGCAGTAAATTTGCCCTTGATAGTTCAACTGGCGGCTCTTTAGGTGGTTTACGGGATTATAACCGTAAAGATTTAAAGAAAAACATTGATTTTATCAATGAACTGGCAGGCAATTTTTTTGGTGAAGTAAACACAGTACTTAAACAAGGTACTGATGTAAATGGTGCAAAGCCGACCGTTGATTTATTTACTTTCAACGCTAAAATGGCGGCAAGTACTGCGGCGGTGACTGATGGTTTTCAGCCAAATATGCTCGCCTTTGGCCTGAAGGGAAAACCCGGTGATAACGATAATTTAAAAAATATTATTGCTATCGCTGACAAGAAGTTCACCTTTACCTCTCTTGGTAACACTACAACGCAACCTACAGATGCATTCATCAGTAAGGTTGGAGAGCTAGGCACTGATTCTCAAGAAGCTAGAATTCATCTAGATACGGCCAAAGAATTAGATAAAGAAGCGACGCAACTTTGGGCTAGCACCAGTGGTGTCAATATGGATGAGCAAGCCATCAATTTAATGGTTTATCAACAGTCTTACCAAGCCAACGCGAAAATTATTACCGCGGCAGATAAATTATTTCAATCAATTTTAAGTAGTTTCTAATTATGCGAATTTCGATGCTAAACATGTACTCGACAAACTTGTCGAGTATGCAAAAATCTTTGGGCGATCTTGGTAAATTAAACCAAGAAATGGCCACATCAAAAAGAATATTAAAACCGTCCGATGATCCATTGGGTGAGTTAGTTGTTTTAAATAGTAAAAACCATAAAACAAGAACGAATCAATATATTGATAATATCAGTAGCTTATCTACATCTCTTGGGCAAACAGAAACCTATCTTAAAAGTTTTGTTAACTTACAAAACCGAATGAAAGAAATCGCCATCAGCAGTAACAACGGAGATTTATCAAAGGATGATAGAAAAGCCTACGGCGGAGAATTAAAAGAGTTACTTAAAGAAGCTTCTGATCTTTTTAATGCCAAAGATGACAATGGTAACTTTATTTTTGCAGGTCAAGATGTAAATACGCCTCCAATTGATAAAGCTGGCGACACATATAGCGTTAATCTTAAGGTTGGCGGGTATCGAAAAATTCAGACCTCTGAATCATCATGGATGGTTTCAAATACAACCATTGATCAACTTAATGCTCAGCAATTTCTTGGGGATACTCAAAAATATATCACCGCACTTGAGGGTGGCTCTAAAGACTTTGAGACCGACGCAAAAAACATGCAAACAACACTAGATAAGACACTTTCTAGCGTTACAGGTGCATTGACCGATATCGGTGGCAAAGAAAACAGCTTAGAATTAATGAAATCAGCTCATCAAGATATGGTATTATTTAGCGATAAAACCATCAAAGAAACTGAAGCATTAGATTATCCCAAAGCGGCTTCAGACTTTCAAATGCAGTTAACTGCATTGAAGGTTTCACAAAAAACATTTGTACAAATAAGTCATTTAAACTTATTTAGCGAAATGTAAAAATCCAGCAACACTCACTTTTCATTGAAACTGATAGATATATGCTTACTCAACGTTTAGGAACTTCCAATTTATCGACAGTGTTATCAGGAAGTAATCCTGTTAGTACATTGCAAAAAATGGCGATGGTCAGTTTTGATGAAAAAACGAATCAAAAAATACTGACACCATTACATTTTCGCTCGTCAGCATTTGAGAAATGGGGTGCGGTCACAGAAGTGCAAAATCGCATTACATCCATGCAGATTGCGGAATTAGCTTTACTTCAAGGCCTTAAAGTATTAAAGGAAATGGAAAAAGTCATTCCCAAAACCTTTATTCAAAATCAAGACGTTCAAAATAAGTTAATGCTATTACAGGATAGACTGTGTCAGTTACAACCATCATATTTAGGCATTAAGCTATTTGATAACAATTTAAATTTAAAGCGTTTTAACCGTAAATCAAAACGCAGTTTTAAATTTAAAATGATCGATATTCTTCATCAAAAACCACGAGATGAATTTCTGACCTTTTTTGTTTATGGTGAATCTAAGTTAGAACCTGTTTGTGTTTCCTTACCTGCAAATACGTCGACTGAATTTTTAGCCCAAATCATTAATCAAGCTTTGGCACCATTTGGTATAGACGTTAACAGTAAAATGAATAATTTGTTTTCTAATGAGCCCACAATATTTAATTGCGATGAAGATGCTTGGGAGAAAATTAGTCAGGGTATCATGCTACAAGGTCAAGGGCAGCGATTGCCAGCAGGAGATCCAAGACTGATTCAAGTTGAAGAAGTTTATTCTTGGCAAAATCCGAAGGAATGGCGTTTTAGTAACGGGGAAAACATCAAAGAGAGTGCGACTAAGATTTTAAAAACCATAAAGAAAATGGAGAAGCAATTAATCTTTTGTCGTCATGAGAAAAAGCGCGTTCAAGGTAATATACCGCCTAATAATGGTGCCTATGAGATATCTTTAGAAAAGTTATCTCACCAATTAAAGAAAGGCCACTTTCAGAAAAAATTTAATGCCCTCGTTGCCCAAGCTAACGTTAGTGTTAAGCAATCAGTAGAGCTATTAGATTAATTCCCTAACGCTTTATTATAAAAATTCATACTAATAAGTTTAAAAATGACAAAAAAAACAATACTCATAGCAGTGTGCATCGCCACACTGCTATCTTCATGTGCACAAAGACCAAATCAACCGAATGTGGTTATTCATCAAGATATACCTGTTTGTAAAAAACAAGCACCAATAGCGCCACCTCAAAAAGTAGAAGTGGGCGTATATCATCCTGAAGATGAAACCGTGAATTTTGAACCAGTAACACCCGTTTATATGCCAGAGCCTGTTGTCGAATATAAGCCCATTCCAGTGGCACATATTACTTATCAGCCAACAAAGCCTAAGACAGTTATTGAGAATAAATTTCATCGATTAACTGAGAACGCTAGTCGATATTGGGGAAAAACACACACCTTAACCCCAAGTAATCATCAACTGGTTAAGTATTTAGATAAGTATCAATCTAGAGCTCATATCGATTTTATTCATAATCAATTGACTGTCAGTACAGTGGATCAAATTAACAGTAAGCAAAAACTGCAACAAGCCATTGTTGCTGCGTTATTGATGCCTGATAATCCGAATGAAGTTGATGTCTTTAGTGATAAGCAAATTATACTGGATGGCGAACCCTTTTTATTTGGTCAAGTTAAAGATCAAGATCATAAAGATATACGTTGGAAATGGAGAGCCAATCGATTTGCGGATTATTTAATACAGCACCGCCTAAAATCCAAAAAAATTGAAAGCGGTACGTTATGGTATGTGGATATACCACTGGTGACAAACAACCTTAAATTAAGGGAATACAAGTATTCATCTATTGTTCGTAAGGCGGCAAAAAAGTACGGCATTCAAGAGGATTTACTCTATGCCATCATCAAAACTGAAAGCAGCTTTAATCCTTTTGCAATAAGTCATGCTGGAGCTTACGGATTGATGCAGGTGATCCCCTCTACGGCAGGTGCTGATGTTTTTAGTCGTTTAAAACACCGCAATGATAAGCCAACGGCAAAGTATTTGTTTAATGCCTATAACAATATTGATACTGGCGCTGGGTATTTTTATATTCTAAAAAATCAATATTTCAAAAATCTTAAAAATGATACCAGTCGAACGTATAGTATGATTTCGGCATATAACGGTGGCTCTGGTGCCGTTTATAACGTGTTTAACCATAATCGTGAACTTGCAACTAAACGCTTAAATACTTTACCTTCTCATACGGTATATCACGATTTAACAACAAAACACCCGCAACAAGAAGCAAGAAATTATTTAAAGAGAGTTGTTCAATATAAAAAAGATTTTAATAACGGAAAAATTTAACAGCATGACATTATTCATCATTAATTCGCTAATGGGTTTAATAGTCGATAATGATGAATAAAATTAAGTCACGTAAAAATCCGCCTAATTATCTGATTAGGCGGATTTTTAATACGTCAAAAAAGAGTAAAATGCGGTGCACAATATAATAAAAAGACAATACTCACAGCTTGAAGCGTACTAACGATAGGGCTGTTAAATGAAATGACTTTTATTGCAGTACCTAATGATGATTTAATTTTTTTATTTTTAAAATCAAAACTATAAAACTCATCAATCACCAAATGAATAAGGCAACCAAAAGTTAAAAATACCCCTGCTAACCAGCACGTTTCTATTTTTATTTTGAGAAGATATAAAATATTGACCATCATAACGCCAATTAATACCGCAAATGCCAATGAATGACAGCTGCCTCTATGTACCGCTATCTTTTTAAATGCGCCCTGAAGCACAAATTGAATAGAAAGAAAAACCGATACCATATTAATAACTAACATGGACATTGGAATGGATTTATTCAGTATTAGCCCTATTGATACCGAGCAAAAAATAGCCAATGAAAAAAAGACGACTTTTATAGAGGTTGAATGAGCTGAATCGATGTCAGGGGATAAACCACCAATAGTGCCAAGTAAGGCATAAAATATGGCATTTTCGATATTGATTTTACCATAACAAAATAAGCCAATTGCAATTGAAGTGGATATAGCGGCTGCTACATTGGAATGAACTTTAAAACCTGCCATTTGCTACCTGTTTAATAATATTGATTAATTATTAAAGCGGTAGAAACTGACGAAGACTGAATTATATTTTTAACTATTTTATCAATGGTTTTATTTAGATACGTGAACCTAACTACATTTCATATCGCATAACTTAATCACTCGTTGACCCGATTAATAAAAAATGGCATCCGCAGTGCCATTTTTATCGTGTGCGTCTTTTATAACCTAAGGGTAAGCTTTGGTAACGTAAATGGGGATACGTTACCAGAGCGTGTCGATAAGGTTTAAATTAACCTAAAAGACCCATAACCAAACCTGTGTTTTGGTTAGCATGGCTAAGTACCTTAGTGCCTGCTTGAACAAGCAGTTGGTTCTTAGTCATAGCCGCAGATTCAGTGGCAAAATCCGCATCCATAATACGGCCAGCAGCGGCTTTAGTTTTATTCGCTACGTTA
>SAMEA5043655__coassemble_137_pt1 | contig 16391 bp, 15 predicted proteins | sample SAMEA5043655__metabat2_high_PE_003 | metagenome-assembled genome bin SAMEA5043655 (sample SAMEA5043655) | Gadus morhua
ATAATCCATCGCATATAGGTTAGCTATGCGCATTTTTATCGTAATGTGCTTTTAACGATAATAATCAATTTCTGAAACAACATTCTTGATTCTAGAGTGATTTTTCCTTGCTACCATCGCCATTTTATCTTCATATATCGCTTGCAATTGAAAAGAAGACTCCCGCACTTTACCCACATCTATGGCTAAATCTGACTTCTGCAAGCTAAGTAAATTCAGTAACTCTTCTTCATTTGAGGGAGTCATTGAGAATTGTATTGAAACATTGCCAAGGTTTGCATCAGCTTCCACTTTAGGCTGTAGATGCATCAAAATCAGTTCATTTACTAGAACATGAAACACTCGATGCAAATTTGTATCGAAATTTTGCAGATTTCCTAATGCATTTTGCATATTAGCCATCGCTGGCTGCAATTTTGACATGAACCCTGCCAATCTAAATCCGCTACCAACAGCGCAAGAAGCCGATAAATTTGTCGAGTACATGGGCGGCAGTGATGTCATTTTGAGAAAAGCCAAAGCTGATTTTGCTAATGGGGAATACCGTTTTGTTGCAACCGTCATGGATAAAGTGGTTCGCACAGAGCCAAATAACAAAGAAGCAAGAAAATTACTCGCCAATACCTATGAGCAATTAGGTTACCAATCAGAAACTATGGGTTGGCGAAATACCTATCTAACTGGCGCACAAGAGCTCAGAGTAGGCACTCAACCCGGAACCCCGAAAACGGCTTCACCAGATGTGTTATCTGAAATGACAGTAACTAATTTACTGGACTTTTTAGCCGTCAAAGTTGATTCAACTATTGCTCAAAACACGCCATTTACTATGAATGTGATTGTGCCAGATTTAAACGAAATCCATTTTATCGAAATGTCCAATGGTAATTTAAATAACGGTCTTGTGACTAAAGCTAAAAAAGCCGATGCAACTATCACCATTAATAAAGCCGACATTACGAATATTTTGCTTGAAAAAACAACTTTGGCAACGCTTATGAAAAATGAGAAAGTCACTATAACAGACGATGCAAAAGTGCTTGATAAACTAATGGCAGCATCCGTCGAATTCGACACTCAATTTGAAATAGTGCCTCGCCCAGCAAAGGATCAAAAAGTGGATGAAAAGTTTTACCACAATAATTAATTAGCAATAAAATGTACAAAAGGGAGCTAAGCTCCCTTTTTTTATTTCAGAATAAGTGGATTTCAAAGAATAAAATAAGCTAAAACCTGCATGCAAATTAAGCCGCAAAATCCTGCAAATACATCATCAATGATAATACCTAAACCACCATGTACTTTTTCATCAAGCACACGAATGGGCCAAGGTTTAAGAATGTCAAAAATTCGAAATAATACAAAACCTGCGATAACCCATTGCCATCCAGCGGGTGCTGCAATCATGGTGACCAAATAACCGACCACTTCATCCCAAACAATACTGCCATGATCATGAACACCCATATCACTTGAGGCTTTACCGCAAATATAAATACCCACAATAAATGCCATCAGAGTAATGATGAGATACCAACTTAGGGGCAAATACGTCAATAACAGGTACACAGGAATTGCAGCCAAAGTACCAAAAGTGCCAGGCGCTTTAGCAGCAAGACCAGAGCCAAAACCAAGTGCCAAAAAGTGGATTGGATTGGCGAGCTTTAATTTAGAAAGCGCTTCATCTTTTGCAATAAACTTCATTTTTAACTCAATCGGTATCTGTTATTCAAAAATGGGTAAAACCAAAATTTTGCGGCGTAAAACGTTGACCATTTTGCTGTAAGTTTAATTGATCGCCACCAGTAATTTGACCTATTTGAGAAAACTGCATACCCGCATGATCAAGCGCCGTTTCAAGGGCGGCTTTATTTGATTCGCAAACCGTAAACATTAGCTCATAATCCTCACCACCTGTAAGAGCATAACTTATGGCTTGCTCAATACTAACCGTATCTTTCATGGCAAATGATAAAGGCAGTTTTTCCACATTTACCAGCGCACCAACTTTTGATGCTTTCATGATATGAGTGATATCGGACATCAAACCATCGGATAAATCGATGCAACTGGATGCGAGCTCTCGGCAGTATTGTCCAGCTAAAACCCTTGGTGTAGGACGATAATGGCGTTTAATAAGGTAGTCTTTATTTTCGTTAGTGACTTGAACCTCTTTTCCTTGCAATAACGCTAAACCAAGCGCTGAATCACCAATAGTGCCAGTGACATAAATCCAGTCACCAACTCTCGCACCACTTCGCGTTAATGCTTTTCCCTGTGGTATTTGCCCATTAACAGTAATGGTGATTGATTTTGGGCCGCGAGTGGTATCTCCGCCGACCAGGGCAATAGAATAATATTCAGCGGCATCAAGTAATCCCTTACTGAAACCTTGAAGCCAAACTTCATCTACGCTAGGAAGCGTTAATGCTAATGTCATCCAACTGGGCTCTGAGCCCATGGAGGCCAAGTCTGATAAATTAACGGCTAAAGACTTATAACCCAGATCTTCCGCTGGCATTTCAGGTAAAAAATGAACATTTTCAACAAGGGTGTCGACAGAAATAGCAATGGATTTATTTGCCGCAGGTTGTACTAGCGCGCAATCATCGCCAATGCTTAAAAGTACGTCGCGGCGAGAAGGTCCTTTGCCGCTAAAAAAGCTTTCTATTAGTTTGAATTCTTTCACTATTCATTAGCAGGAGCAAAATCCTGCCCCCTTATGTATTAGCTAAAAAAAACACTACCCGAAGATAGTGTTTTTTATTCATTATAAATTGCCTTACTTACGAGCAACCATTTTATCGAGAATACCATTAACAAACTTATGAGCATCTTCAGCACCGAATGCTTTCGCAAGTTCGATACCTTCATTAATCACAACCTTGTATGGCACATCCTTACGGAAATTTAGCTCAAAAGCGGCTAAACGAAGAATGGCTTTCTCTACTGGGCTAACCTCATTAAAAGGACGCTCAACATGAGGAGCTAACAAAGCATCTAATTGACTCGCTTTGGTTGCCGCGCCTACAAAAAGTTCACGGAAATAGCGAACATCAACGCCATCGAGTTCTTGCTCAGTTAAAAACTGATGCTCAACATCTGCAATGTCGTTGCTACTAATTTGCCATGAATATATGGCCTGAACCGCTAAGCGTCGGGCCTTACGGCGTTCTGAAGGCTTCATTGTCTTTCCTACTAATTACAGCTTTTGTTCAAGTTCTTGCAGCATGTTGACCATTTCCAGCAGACTCAACGCAGCTTCGCCACCTTTGTTACCAGCCTTGGTACCTGAACGTTCAATAGCTTGTTCAATAGTATCTGTAGTTAGCACGCCAAATGCGACTGGCGTATCAAACTCTAAAGAAACCTGAGCCAAACCTTTATTACATTCACCTGCAACGAAATCAAAATGCGGCGTTCCACCACGAATTACCGCACCAAGTGCAATAATACCGTCGAATTTTCCACTGGCAGCAACACGACGTGCAGCTAATGGCAGTTCAAAAGCACCTGGTACACGGACAACAGTGATATTTTCATCTGCAACCTGACCAAAGCGTTTTAATGTATCGATCGCCCCTTCCAGAAGACTCTCAACTAAAAAACTATTAAAGCGCGACACTACGATTGCCACGTTAGCATTCTTCGCATCGATATTACCTTGAACTACGTTCATATATTACCTAATTGAGTTAAAGCACCTAGAAGGGAAAAACGGCGCTATCATACCACAGGCTTTCCGTCCTAGGATGCAAATTTATAATTATTGGAAAAATCAAACCGCATCATTGTGCAACAAAAAAACACTAGTCTGCAACGTACTCAATTACCTTCAGACCAAAACCAGATAAGGAATGGTAACGTTTTTGAGCACTTAGTAAGCGCATATCCGTCACGCCAAGATTAGCTAAAATCTGAGAGCCGACACCCACACGCTGTGATGCAATCGGCACTTTGTCTGCCAGCACCATTTTATTTTCATCTTGCGCTTCAAATACTTTCACTGTGCTTAGAATATCTTCGCTGTATTGGGCGTTACCTAATACAACCAGCACACCACCATCATTTGCAATTCGTTCCATGGCTTTATCTAGAGGCCAACTCCGGTATTGTTCTCTTTCTGAGAACAATAAATCATTAAAAATATTAGGAAGATGTACTCGCACCAATGGGTTATTTTTGATGTCACCTTTAACCAAAGCAAAGTGCAACTGATTATCAATGGTGTCACGGTAAGTAAGCATCTTAAATTCACCAAAGCGCGTTGGCAATTGGCATTCAGCTTCTTTAACAATCGTGGTTTCAGTGTTATTTCGATATTCAATTAAATCAGCAATGGTGCCAATTTTGATGCCATGTTTTTCGCTAAAAACTTCTAAATCAGGACGACGCGCCATTGAGCCATCATCTTTTAGAATTTCAACAATCACAGCTGAAGGTTCGCAGCCTGCTAAACGCGCGAGATCGCAGCCCGCTTCTGTGTGACCCGCACGAATCAGTACGCCGCCTTCTTGTGCCATAAGCGGGAAAATATGCCCCGGCTGCACAACATCACTTGGTTTTGCATTCTTAGCTACAGCTGCCTGAACCGTTACCGCGCGATCATGGGCGCTAATGCCTGTGGTTACACCTTTGGCCGCCTCAATAGATACCGTGAAATTGGTCGAAAACTGCGCGTTATTATTGGTGACCATTAATGGCAAATTTAATTGTTCACAGCGGCTTTTCGTCATGGTTTGGCAGATTAAACCTCTACCAAAGGTCGCCATAAAATTAACTGCCTCAGGTGTCACCTTATCGGCTGCAATAATCAAATCACCTTCATTTTCCCTGTCTTCATCGTCCATCAGAATGACCATTTTTCCCTGACGAATATCTTCGATGATCTCTTTTATGCTATGTAACGCCATGTTAAGACCTTTTTTAAGAGTAACTTTTTTTATTCCAAAACGAAATCGCATCAATTTAGTGTCAAATGCGTCATTATTTCCATTTCCGGTGACCAAAATGTTCAACAATTAAGTCAAAGATAAACGGCTCGCACTCTCATTTAATCGTGTATTTCCTGCTACAGAATAACTGTTACGATATTGATATTGTGTGTTTTTGTTATTTAAAAGGGTAAACCAAATAAAGCTGATATTTAACGCACAAACCCTGTACGGGCAAGCATTTCCATTGTCACGCCAGAACTTTTGTTATCATCCTCTTGATCTTGTAATAATCGCTCTAAATATCGAGCCACTAAATCCACTTCAAGGTTGACCTTACTGCCTGAGTGTAAATCTAAAAAGGTGGTTTCATCGGCGGTGTGAGGCACTATGGTTAGCCTAAAACGAGAGCCATCAACCTGATTAACCGTTAAACTGACACCATCAATAGTCACTGAGCCTTTATGTGCAATATATTTAGCTAATCCCTTTGGCGCTTCTAACCAAAATTCAATGGCCTGCCCTGATGGTTTTCTATCAACTACTGTTGCTACGCCATCCACATGACCGCTAACCATATGGCCGCCAAGTCGCGTTGTTGGAGTCACCGCTTTTTCAAGATTAACCTTGGTTCCCACTTGATAGTGAGCAAAACAGGTCACGCTGACTGTCTCACTTGAAACATCAGCCACATAACCATCGGCTAAATGCTGAACCACAGTCAAACAAACACCATTGGTTGCAATGCTATCGCCAAGCTTTACATCAGATAAATCAAGTTTGCCGCTGGCAATGGTTAAACGCAATCCATGCCCTTGTGGCTCTATTTTTCGTATTTTGCCAACCGCTTCAATAATGCCAGTAAACATAATTAATGGATTTCCTTAATGTCACTTTTGAGACTAAACACAAACTTAGTGTCTGCCCCCACTTTTCGTTCATCAATAAGAGTTAGACTTGGGATCTGATCCATGTGCTGATATTCAGGAAGGTTAAGTAAGTTTCGTCCTGTCGCTCCCAATATTTTTGGTGCTTGGTACAAGATAAGATTATCCACTAAACCCTGCTCAATAAATGCGCCAGCCAAAGTCGCGCCTGATTCCACCAACACATTATTAATGCTTTGACCTAAATATCTGAGTAATTCATTTAAATCAACTCGCTGATTTCCATCAAAACTGCATTGTAAATAGCTCACATGTGAGGGCCATGATGCTTGCTGCTCAGTTGAATATGGCTTACAGGAAACTAATAGGATAGAAGATTCGATTGAAAAAAGATTAGTCGCCTCAGATACCGTTAACCTTGCTTTACTATCAAGCACTACTCGCAATGGTTGCAACAGCATTTGTTCACTGACATTTTCTTTTGCACTACCCAGTTCACTGTAACGAACATTGAGTGATGGATTATCAGCAATCACGGTTTGAATGCCAGTCACTAAGGCATCATGGCAAGCTCTCACTCGCTGCACATCTTGGCGCGCTTCTTTACCCGTAATCCACTTTGATGCGCCATTGGCAAGGGCCGTTTTACCATCAAGACTGGCAGCAAGCTTAATGGTCACAAAGGGAAGTCCAGTTTCCATTCGTTTAATAAAACCAACATTGAGTGTTTTGGCTTCAGTGTCTAGTAACCCAACGTCCACTTGAATGCCCGCTTGACGAAGTAGCTCAATCCCCTTGCCAGCCACTTGCGGATTAGGATCTTGCATTGCAACGACAACGCGCTTAACGCCAGCATTAATCAATGCTTTAGCACAGGGCGGTGTGCGGCCATAATGACTGCAAGGCTCTAATGTGACATAAGCTGTAGCTTGTGATGCATGTGAGGATGCGTGCTTAAGGGCATGAACTTCAGCGTGCGGCTCACCTGCTTTTGCATGAAAACCTTCACCAATGATTTGATTATCTTTAGCAATAACACAGCCAACACACGGGTTTGGCGCAGTTGTAAACCGCCCTTTTCTAGCCAGATGAATCGCTCGACTCATCATTTCAATATCAGTCACTGACCACATGAAAGCACCTTATTTTTCAAGCTTGGCAATTGCCTCACCAAATTCTGATACATCTTCAAATGCACGATAAACCGAAGCAAAACGAATGTAAGCCACCTTATCTAGGTGCATCAGTTGCTCCATCATAAGGTTGCCTATCATCTCAGATGAAACTTCTCTCTCGCCTGTGGCTCGCAGCGTGGATTTTATTTTATTAAGAGACTCATCAATTTGATCCATTGATACCGGTCTTTTTTCAACTGCTCGCAACATACCACCTTGCAGTTTTACCTCATCGAAAGGTTGACGTGTACCGTCTCTTTTAATGATCCGTGGCATAAGTAGTTCTGCACCTTCAAAGGTGGTGTAACGTTCATGGCAAGCAGTGCACTCTCGTCGGCGTCTGACTTGATGCCCATCGGACACCAAACGGGAATCAATTACTTTGGTATCTGTTGCGTTGCAAAATGGACAATGCATTACGCCTCCGAAAATCAAAAAAAAAATGACCGCTCAATCACCATAATCAAGCGGTCACCAAAGTTTAACGTATTTAGGACTACAGGTTAACCATAAACAGGGAACCTAGCGCACAAATCAAGCACTTGCTGTTTGACTTGCGCAATATTTTGCTCGTTATTGACATCATCAAGCACATCGCAGATCCACTCAGTCAATAATTTAGATTCAGTCTCGTTAAAACCACGTCTGGTAATCGCAGGCGTACCGATACGAATACCTGATGTAACAAATGGAGAACGGGGATCATTGGGTACCGAGTTTTTATTGACGGTAATATTTGCGCGACCTAACGCGGCATCAGCTTCTTTACCTGTAATATCCTTATCAATTAAGTCCACCAGCATTAAGTGATTATCAGTGCCATTTGACACAATTTTATAACCACGCTGCTTAAAGACTTCTACCATGGCTTTGGCATTTTTAACCACTTGCGCTTGATATGCTTTAAATTCTGGCTCTAAGGCTTCTTTAAAAGCAACTGCTTTTGCTGCAATCACATGCATTAATGGGCCGCCCTGACCGCCAGGAAACACCGCTGAGTTAAGCTTTTTATACAGGTCTTCATCGCCAAATGCAGATAAAATAATGCCACCACGAGGGCCAGCTAAGGTTTTGTGAGTCGTTGATGTCACCACGTGCGCATGTGGTAATGGGCTTGGATAAACATCAGCAGCAACAAGTCCTGCAATATGTGCCATATCAACAAATAGATACGCGCCAATCATATCGGCTATTTCACGCATTTTTGCCCAATCAACAATCCCTGAATAAGCGGAGAAGCCGCCAATTATCATTTTAGGCTTATGCTCTAAGGCTAGACGCTGCAATTCTTGATAATCAATATGCCCTGTGTCATCAATTCCGTAAGGCACGATATTATAAAGCTTGCCTGAAAAGTTAACTGGAGAACCATGGGTTAAATGACCGCCATGGGCTAAATTCATACCAAGAACGGTATCGCCAGGCTGTAATAAACTCATATAAACGGCGCTATTTGCTTGAGAGCCAGAATGTGGCTGCACATTGGCGTAAGTGGCACCAAAAAGTTCTTTTACTCGCTCAATCGCTAATGTTTCAACCTTATCAACAAATTCACAGCCACCGTAGTAACGTTTACCTGGATAACCTTCAGCATATTTATTGGTTAATTGTGAGCCTTGGGCTTCCATCACTTGAGGACTGGTATAGTTTTCTGATGCGATCAGCTCAATATGTTCTTCTTGTCGGCGAGTTTCATTGGTTATCGCCTCAGCGAGTTGTGGATCATAATCAGCAATTTTCATGTTTTTTGGTAGCATTATTCACTCCGCCTTAAGAAGATACTTACTTAACATAATTACTCACAATTTATATAACATCATTAAAGTAAAACACGTTAAAATCTTGTGAACTAACATAGAATTTTAGTTATTTTACCCTGCTAAAGATCACATTAACAAGTTGACATCCTACTCCATTCAAAAAAGGCTTTGAAATCCAGTATGACTAAATCAAATATTCACAATAGAAGTATGGCAACTACAAGGTTTGAAAAAGGGTAATTCGAGTCGGTAAAATCGGTCCTCTTACGATGACTTCTTCAGTAAATCTCGCACACTTGTCATGATAGCTCTCTAACTTATCTAAAGAGTTAATATATATTTCATCCATATCGTAATCATCGTTTGTTATTTGTTTTCTGACGACATGATTTAACAAACGAGAATTGGCTTGCAAACGCCCCTGAAGTATTCCTTTTAAATCTTCATTTACATCGACCATTTGCAATCCTGTTGAATCGATGTGGTAAACAAAACATTTTTCCTCACTAGGATAAAGCGCGCGTTCTTTCTTTGTTACCAGTCCACCTCTACGCTTCAAGTTTCCATCACAACTGACATTCATTACTGATTCTAGAAAAAATCGCGAAACACCCACTAAAGATTTGGCACAAAAAATGGTTTTACTTCCGTAAATATTATTCATCCATAAACTGCTTGTACCCTGAAAGCCTTCACTTAATATAATATCAGGCGGCCTAAAATCTAATCGGTATAATTGAGTTAGATGTACTTTTCTTTTTATCGCATTACTCCTTAGCACTAATCGTTCCTCGCTATTTATTTTATTGCCAAAACTTATTATCAAAACATCCCAAAATTCCAAGCTTTCAAACAAATGATTTGAAAGAGATACCAAAAAAGAGTTTCACAATCCAATTGAAATTTCAACACACTTTATTTTTCAGAGTACTTCATAATATATATTTTGAAGTATCTTGATACACGAACATACTCTAGCCGCCATAAAAACGATGGAGTAAACTGGATTTATTGTTGATAAACAGGAATGTCAAATGGCGCAATTTGTATACAGCATGTTACGGGTAGGGAAAATCGTTCCACCTAAAAAGCAAATTCTTAAGGATATTTCCCTCAGTTTCTTTCCGGGAGCAAAAATTGGCGTATTGGGTCTCAATGGCTCTGGTAAATCTACGCTACTTCGCATTATGGCTGGATTAGATACCGAAATTGAAGGTGAAGCCCGCCCGATGCAGGATCTTAAAATTGGTTATCTTCCTCAAGAGCCTAAACTTGATCCCCAGCAAACCGTTCGAGAAGCTATAGAAGAAGCTGTTAGCGAAGCCAAAAATGCGCTAACTCGCCTTGATGCGGTTTATGTTGCTTATGCAGAGCCTGATGCCGATTTCGATGCGTTAGCCAAAGAGCAAGCAGAATTAGAAGCCATTATCCAATCACAAGATGCCCATAATTTAGATAACATATTAGAGCGCGCGGCAAATGCACTGCGCCTACCAGAATGGGATGCCAAAGTTGAAACCTTATCTGGTGGTGAACGTCGCCGCGTTGCCATTTGTCGTTTGCTCCTTGAAAAACCCGACATGTTGCTACTTGACGAACCAACCAACCACCTAGACGCCGAATCTGTGGCTTGGTTAGAGCACTTTCTTCAAGAATATTCTGGCACTGTGGTTGCTATTACCCACGACCGTTATTTCTTAGATAATGCTGCAGGTTGGATTTTAGAACTTGACCGAGGCTATGGTATTCCATGGGAAGGTAACTATTCATCTTGGCTTGAGCAAAAAGATGCACGTCTGCAGCAAGAGTCCGCCACTGAAAGTGCTAAACAAAAAACCATTGCCAAAGAATTAGAATGGGTGCGTCAAGGCGCAAAAGGTCGACAATCAAAAGGCAAGGCACGACTTAACCGTTTTGAAGAACTTAACACCAACGATTATCAACGCCGCAATGAAACCAATGAGCTTTTTATTCCACCTGGACCACGTTTAGGGGATAAAGTTATTGAGGTCAAAAACCTCACTAAAAGTTATGGCGACAGGGTTCTTATCGACAATTTATCCTTTTCAGTTCCTAAAGGGGCTATCGTCGGCATTATCGGTGCTAACGGTGCTGGTAAATCAACGCTTTTTAAGCTGATTTCCGGAGTAGAACAACCTGATAGTGGTACCGTTGAGATCGGTGAAAGTGTTCAGTTAGCTTCCGTTGAACAGTTCCGTGATGCTATGGATAACAAAAAAACCGTCTGGGAAGAAATTTCCGACGGTCAAGATATTATGCGGATCAATAATACCGAAATTCCGAGCCGCGCTTATGTTGGACGCTTTAACTTCCGTGGTGGCGATCAGCAAAAAATCATTGGCTCATTATCAGGTGGAGAGAGAAACCGTGTCCATCTGGCTAAATTACTGCAAGCGGGCGGCAACGTCTTACTGCTTGACGAACCAACCAACGATTTAGATGTTGAAACCCTACGAGCACTTGAGGAAGCCATTCTTGAATTTCCTGGCTGCGCCATGGTTATTTCCCATGACCGCTGGTTCCTTGATCGTATTTGTACCCACATTTTGGACTACCGAGATGAAGGACAAGTCAATTTCTATGAAGGCAACTACACAGAATACTCCGCTTGGCTTAAAGATAATTTCGGTACGGATGTGGTAGAGCCTCACCGCTTGAAATACAAACGTATGACGAAATAGGCTTTTCCTTCCCAAAAACAAACACTGACATACCCATTTACTCCAGATCCTAACCCTTGGATTTGGAGTCTTTAACCTCACTCCTAAGTAACAATTTGTAAGGCTTTACATTCCTTTACCCTAAATCATTCCCTCTTCCAGTAAAATCAGCTGCCAATATTTTCTTAGCCAATAAATAATTGAGATCATTTAATGAAAAAACCGCTGCTATTTACAACGCTATTTTTTGCGATCCTTATTGCTTATTTTTGGGTTAATAACGACGTTAAATCCCAGAATAAAAACCCAAGAGCAGCAAGAGAAGTTACTGTAATTACTGGCAAGGTTACTAATGAATCCCTTTCTCAATCATTAACCATAATTGGCAAGCTTAACGCATCAAAAAACGTACAAATAGCACCACAAATATCAGGAAAAGTCATCGCCATTTACTTTGACGATAATCAAAAAGTGGAGCAAGGACAAATATTAGTCCAATTTGATGATGCCAAGGAAAGAGCCAATGTTGCAGAGACAAAAGCCAAATTAACTGACGAGCAGCGCAAACGTAATGAATTTAATAAGCTGGTAGATAGTAATGCCATAAGCCAGACACAAATTGATGCTCAGCAAGCGCTAGTTGAAATGGCAAAAGCAAGATTGTCCGCAGCAAAAGCCGAGCTAAGTCATTATGTTCTTAGTGCGCCATTTACTGGTTTTACTGGGCTTAAAAACTTCAGTGAAGGCCAAATGGTCGCCGTTGGTAATGAGCTTGTATCTTTAGATGATTTAAGCTTGATGTATCTTGATCTTTCAGTTCCTGAACAATATTTATCACACTTAACATTGGGTATGCCAATCACCGCCACCAGCCAAGCCTGGAGTGATCAAGATTTTAGCGGCAATCTTATTGCCATCTCGCCAAGAGTGAATGCCAATACTCTAACCCTTACTGCCAGGATCGCATTTGATAACCCTAAGCTCAAACTGAGACCCGGTATGATGATGTCAACTAAGGTGAATTTGCCCGCCTTATCAAAACCGACCATTCCAGTTCAAGCACTTGAATATTCAGGTACCAAACGCTTCGTTTATTTAGTCGATGAAAATCACATTGCCCATCGAACTGAGGTGCATTTAGGTGCGCGCGTCGAAGATAAAGTCTTTATAGAAAAAGGCATCAAACTTGATGATGAAATTATTATTCAAGGTCTCGTTAATATGCGTGATGGGCTCAAAATCAAACGTCTAGATAACAAACAAATTGCATTAGAAAAATCGGCGATCAACGTCAATACGGGAGTGTCTTACTGATGTTACTTTCTGATATTTCGGTAAAACGTCCTGTTGTAGCCATTGTTTTATCATTACTTCTTTGTGTGTTTGGTGCCGTATCATTTAGTAAACTTGCCGTTAGAGAAATGCCCGATGTTGAAAATCCGGTTGTAACGGTAATGACCCGTTATGATGGCGCATCGGCATCTATTATGGAAAGCCAAATCACGCAAGTGTTAGAAGATCAATTAACGGGCATTAGCGGCGTTGATGAAATTACATCGGTCAGTCGCAATGGCATGTCTCGAATTACCGTCAAATTTGATATTGGCTGGAATTTAACAGAAGGTGTCAGTGACGTTCGTGATGCCGTATCTAGAGCACAAAGACGTTTGCCCGATGAAGCCAATGAACCCGTTGTTTCCAAAGATAACGGCTCAGGAGAACCCTCTGTTTACGTCAATTTACGCTCATCGGTTATGGATAGAACTCAACTAACCGATTATGCTCAGCGCGTTTTAGAAGACAGATTTAGCCTCATCAGTGGTGTCAGCTCAGTGAGCTTATCTGGCGCACTTTATAAAGTCATGTATGTGCAATTATCGCCCGAACTAATGGCGGGCAGAAAAGTTACTACTCAGGATATTGTTAATGCGCTAAAAGCTGAAAATATTGAATCCCCTGCTGGCGAAGTGCGTAATGACACTACGGTTATGGCCGTTAGAACTCAGAGGCTATATCAAAATCCAACTGATTTTGATTATCTGGTGGTTAGGCGAAACGAGCAAGGCGAGCCGATTTATCTTAAAGATGTGGCAAATGTGTATATCGGTGCTCAAAATGAAAATTCCACCTATAAAAGCGATGGCGTTGTTAATTTAAGCTTGGGAATTATTGCTCAGTCTGATGCTAACCCACTCCAAGTTGCGCAAAAAGTGATTGCTGAAGTAGATAAAATTCAAAAATTCTTACCCACAGGCACTCAGCTTGTAGTCAATTATGATAATACCGTTTTTATTCAGCGTTCCATTAGCGAAGTTTACAGCACGCTATTTGTAACTGGTTTATTAGTGGTATTGGTGCTTTATATTTTTATCGGACAAGCAAGGGCAACACTAATTCCTGCTATCACGGTACCTGTATCACTAATTTCAGCCTTTATTGCCGCCTACGCACTTGGTTATTCCATCAACTTATTGACACTGATGGCGCTGATTCTTGCCATTGGTTTAGTGGTTGATGATGCCATCGTGGTGGTTGAAAATATTTTTCACCACATCGAAAAAGGCGAACACCCTTTAGTTGCAGCTTATAAAGGCACTAGAGAAGTGGGATTTGCGGTAATTGCAACCACGGCAGTACTGGTGATGGTGTTTTTACCCATTTCATTTATGGATGGCATGGTTGGACTACTGTTCACTGAGTTTTCAGTGATTTTATCTATGGCGGTAATATTTTCATCCATCATTGCTTTGTCGCTAACGCCAGTGCTAAGTAGTCACTTACTGAGTCACAATGTCAAACCAAATGCCTTTAGCCAAAGAGTAAACCAATTATTTTCAAAACTTGAAAACCACTATCGACGAGGTGTTAGCTTTGCCGTTAAATACCGTGTTTTAGCACCCATGGTCGTTATTGGCTGTATTGTCGCCAGCGGCGTACTACTCAAAGTCATTCCCTCTCAGTTATCGCCAAAGGAAGATCGCGGTGTTTTGTTTGCCTTTATCAAAGGCGCAGAAGGCACTAGTTACAATCGAATGAATGCCAACATTGATATTGTTGAGCAGCGACTAATGCCTCTGGTTGGCAAAGGCGTTTTAAAGTCTTTTAGCATACAAGCGCCCGCGTTTGGTGGTAGAGCTGGCGATCAAACAGGCTTTGTTATAATGCTGCTTGAAGATTGGGATCACCGAGCGCTCAATGCTCAGCAAGCACTGGGGATGATTGCTGGCAAGTTAAAGGATATTCCCGATGTCAAAGTTTGGCCTATGATGCCAGGGTTTAGGGGAAGCTCAAGTGATCCAATCCAGTTTGTTTTAACCGGAAGTGACTATCAAGAGCTCTTTCAGTGGGCTGAAATTTTACAAGATAAAGCGACTGCAAGCTCTATTCTAACCAGCGTTGATTTAGATTATGCCGAAACCACACCTGAACTTGTGGTCAATGTGGATCGCGAGCGGGCGTCAGAGCTTGGCATTAGCGTTAAAGACATTTCAAATACACTAGAAATCATGTTAGGTGGCCGCAGTGAAACTGCCTATGTTGAAAGAGGTGAAGAGTACGATGTGTATCTAAGGGGCAATGAAACGGACTTTAATAATGCCACCGATTTAAGCCGTATTTATATGCGCAGCGCTAAAGGCGATTTAATCACGCTCGATAGTATTACTCACATTGAAGAAGTCGCATCGGCGCAAAAGCTCAGTCATACCAACAAGCAAAAATCCATTACCCTTAAAGCCAATGTTGCAAATGGTTATACCCTTGGTCAAGCTCTCGATTTTCTTGATAACCAAGCCATTGAGATTTTACCTGCCGATATTTCCGTTACTTATACGGGAGAATCTAAAGAGTTTAAAGAAAACCAAAGCAATATTGCCTTTATATTTGGTCTTGCATTATTAGTTGCCTATTTGGTTTTAGCAGCGCAGTTTGAAAGTTTTATTAATCCACTCGTCGTTATGCTAACTGTGCCTATGGGGATCCTCGGTGGATTAATTGGATTGTATTTAAGTAATCAAGGACTCAATATTTACAGTCAAATTGGCATGATTATGCTGATTGGTATGGTCACTAAAAATGGCATTTTAATTGTCGAATTTGCCAATCAGCTTCGAGACAAAGGCTTGGAGATTACGGATGCAATTATTGAGGCTGCAGTTAGGCGTTTACGGCCCATTTTAATGACTGCCTTTACAACGTTAGCGGGATCAATTCCATTGATTATTAGCACTGGCGCTGGCGCAGAAAGCCGTATTGCCGTTGGTACTGTAGTATTTTCAGGTATGGCACTAGCAACCTTTATTAGCTTATTTATCATTCCAGCCATGTATCGATTAATTTCATCACACACTAAGTCTCCTGGGCATTTAGCGCTGAGGCTAGACAAAATGCTTGAGAAAGATAAGTAACTGGAAAACTATCAACAGAAACAAAGCTTAAAATTAACACATTAAATAATGATCATCTTGCCTGTATTAGCTAGTTCTAATGCAGGCGTTTTTTTATAATCGTCGGCAAATACCCTTAATTTTGCGACTATGCCATCATTCTCTTTTTTGAAAAATCCGTCTGATGACACTGTTCGCGGCTGGCTTTATTCCATCGCCATGGGATTACCAACGTTAATCGGTTTTTTATGTCATCTGCAAACTGATTTAGTTTTTGTGTCCCTTGGTGCCATGTTTGCTCTTAGGTTAGATCCTCGCAGTCGTCCTGTTCCGCAAGTTCTCGCCATTATTGGTGGCATGCTATTAATGCTCATTAGCGCAACCCTTGGCGCCTACTTAGTGGGCCATCAAAAACTGTCCATGGCAGCGTTACTATTTATCAGTTTTCTTGCTGGTCAACCAAAATCAGAGCAAGCTTACTTGAGCTTATTAGGTAAATTTATTGCAGCGGCATTAGTAATAACAGAAATGGGCATTCCAGCGACACCATCAAGAGCCCTTGCTTATTT
>SAMEA5043655__coassemble_142_pt1 | contig 16033 bp, 16 predicted proteins | sample SAMEA5043655__metabat2_high_PE_003 | metagenome-assembled genome bin SAMEA5043655 (sample SAMEA5043655) | Gadus morhua
CAATAACTTAAATTTATCAGTGATTTTTTAAGATTTTAATATGTTGTTATTTATAGCCAAGCGACTTTAGAATTAAGCGTTTCACAGCAATACGGGAATAAGTGAAATGATTGAAGAAATGGTTAACCCTTTCGAGCGCATTATGCGATGTGTTCGTTTTTCTGTGAAACTCCCTTTGGGCGCGGCTTACAGCCTTTTATTCTTCGCTAAACTTCTTTACCATAGACTGATTTTACTACTTAATGTATGCCGTCAAAAAGTTATCTTGACTAAAAGTCACTAAGTGCTCGCTGAAAATGAGCATCTTGAAGCTGCTTGGGTATAGCCGTCTGAAAACAAGATATAAGGGACAATAATAAATACAGTAAAAACGGCTATTTCAAATGAAGTGGTAACCCTGCTACTGTCAAAGTCACTTTATCGGAGGCAGATGCTATCGACTGATTAAGCCAACCAGCTTCATCGATAAATTGTCGATTCATTTTTCCTATAGGCACAATGCCAAAACCTACCTCATTGCTCACCAAAATAATAATGCCGCACAATTGATTTAAGGTGTTTATTAAAGTCGATTTTTGTTGGTTCAGCTGAGTGATAGTGCGGTCAGGAAACGAGTTATCATTCAATAAGCCTTCCCTTAGTAATTCGTTTGTTAGCCAAAGTGTCAAACAGTCCACCAAAATGATTCGATTAGGTGCTGCAATCTTTTTTAGTGTTTCAGCGAGTTCAAGTGGAGACTCATGGGTTATCCAATTTAAAGCCGATTCTTTTCTATCTTGCTGATGACGTGATATGCGCGATGCCATTTCATCGTCAAGAGCAGAAGCTGTTGCAACATAATGACACTCGTAACCTTCAGCCTGATAATATTTTGCCGCTAACGACTCTGCGTAGGCACTTTTACCGCTTCGTGCGCCACCAATAACGAGATGTATCATTGATAAACTTCCATTACATGTTAGCGACTAAGGTTAAATAGATGACGATTTCACTTATCTGCTGAACGGCGCCTAAAGTATCACCGGTATAACCGCCGATTTGTCGTTCAAAAAAGTGAACGAGTAACAAACGAAGCAATAGTAATACCAATGCAAGAATAATCATTTGTGACCATGGAAAAAAAGCAACAACAATCAACCCTGAAGTGAGTAAAAACCATAAATCTGATTTGGTTTGTTTAGTGGCAAGGGGTTTACTTTTGCCTTCTGTGTCGCGGACATATCGCTCAGTAAAAATAAAGCTGGCTGCAACCACTCGGCTAAGAGTATGAGCAAGTAATAATGTGGCAACTGCCTTAATAATATGGCTTGATGCCAAAGTTGTTAGCAATTGCCACTTTAGCAAAAGTGCTAAAATTAATGCTATCGCCCCATAACTGCCAAGCCTTGAGTCTTTCATTATTTTAAGCTTGTCAGCAACATTCCAGCCACCGCCAAGACCATCGGCGGTGTCGGCTAAACCGTCTTCATGAAATGCACCTGTTAATAGAACACTGGCGATCATACTCAGTAATACGGCGATGGATGCTGGTAAAAATTGACCGAAAAAGGCTAAAGTTATTGCGCTGATAACACCAACACATAAGCCTACTAATGCAAAGTAGCGGCTGGCACGATTGAGTTTATTCTGATCGACAAATACTGATTTAGGTACTGGAATTCGAGTAAAAAAACCTACCGCAACCAAAAATAACGTCCATTCTTGTTTCAATTTTTGCAGCATCTATATTCAGCTTACATTGGTGACACTAGCTGAATCAAAACTTGCCATTTGATTATAAAAATTAACGGCTGCCTCAATTAAAGGTAACGCTAAGGCCGCGCCAGTGCCTTCACCTAAGCGCAAACCCAACTGTAAAAGTGGCTGAGCCTTTAGATGCTCCAGCATTATTGTGTGGCCTTGCTCTTCTGATTCATGGGCAAAGATAAGGTAGTCACGACAAGCAGGTTCCATATTCACCGCAACTAATGCGGCAGCGGTGGCAATAAATCCATCAACAACAATCAGCATTTTTCTCTCTGATGCGGCTAATATCGCCCCTGTCATTTGCACAATTTCAAAGCCGCCAAGGTGGGAAAGAATTGAGTGAGCAGACGATAATTGATTACGGTGTAAACTAAGCGCTTCTTTAATTAATTCAGTCTTAAGTAAAAGGCTTTTGTCATCGATACCCGTGCCTCTACCAACACAAATTTCAGGCTTAAGTTTAAGGAGTGCAGCCATAATTGCTGCAGCCGACGAAGTATTCCCAATTCCCATTTCACCTAGAGAAATCAGGTTCGTGCCGTTTTGATGATGCTTATCAACTAACTTTTGAGCAAACTCAAAACCTTTGTCCACATCTTCTTTTGTCATCGCTGGCGATAGATTAAAAGCTTGCGTGCCATGACCTAAACGCTGATCGATAATTTGCGAAGCCAAAGCGTGTTCTGTATTTAAAATAGGCTTAAAAAGACCAGCATCAATCACTTCTAAAGGTAGATTGAGTTGGCGTGTGAACACGTTAATCGCGGCGCCGCCCGTCAAAAAGTTTAAAACCATTTGCCGCGTAACATCCTTAGGTGCAATGGATACGCCGTAATCTGCAATACCGTGATCGGCCGCAAAGACTAACATGACAGGTTTTGTGATGTTAAGAACGTTGGCGTTTTGTACTCGCGCTATTTGAGTGGCTAAATCTTCCAATATACCTAGCGCACCTAATGGTTTTGTTTTTTGATTAATTTTGCGCTGAATCGCTTCATCCTGATCTAAATTGACAGGGGAAATATTAAATCCTTTCATGACACTCCTGGCGCCGCTGGCGCAAAACAAATAAGAAAAAAGCACTACCAATAGCCGCGGTGATCACGCCGACAGGTAACTCTTGATTATCCAGTAAAATTCGTGCAAATACATCCACCCAAACCATAAATACACCACCCGCGACGGCAGTGAGTAAAAATGATTGCTGCCTTGGAAATAACATTCTTATTGTATGTGGCACCATTAATCCCACAAAGCCGATGCCACCACAGTTGGCCACTAAGGTTGCTGTAATGAGGGAGCATAAAAGCAAAATACTCAAGCGCAAACGTACAACATTAATCCCTAGTGTATGAGCGGTTTCATCTCCAGCTTGCAATGCCACCATGGTTCGCTTGAGGCCTAACAGCAGTAATAAGCTAGTAAATACGATAACTATTGGAAGCCATAACGTATTCCAGCTTGCGCGGCTAAAACTGCCTAAGGTCCAAAAAAGTACCGATGCTGCGGCTTGAGGATCAGAAAAATAAAGTAATAAGCTGCTTAAGGCACCAAACATAAAGGAGGTTGCGACGCCCGATAATAGCATTCGCTCTACTTGACTGTTTAAGCCGCCACGACTCAAAGACAAAACCAGTAGCACTGATAATACCGCACCAATAAAAGCACCTATTGGTAACGTAATCGCAGAGCTAAAAGCGGTTCCCATTGTGGTCATCACCACCACAGCACCAAAAGAAGCGCCTGATGAGATACCAAATAAATAGGGATCAGCCAAAGGATTTCGAGTTACCAACTGTAAAACACAACCCGCTAAGGCTAAGCCTGCGCCAGCCGTAAAAGCCAATAATATTCGTGGCATACGAAGTTCAATGATAATGCGGCTGCTAATATCATGGGTTTCTGCACTTGATGCAAATAAAGCATGGAGCACATGCTGAGGCGAAATGGATACAGCACCGATACTTGCGGCTAAAAATGGCGTAGCCACAGCAAACATTAATAAAAAACAGGCAAGGAGATTTTGCTTTGTAATAATTTGGTTTGATTTCATTAATTCTGGTTGAATAACAGCATTTGAATTTCGTTCTTTAAAAAATATCATTTAGCAAAAGGCTGATTTAAAAAGTCTTGAGTATAGCCATAAAAATAATTAATGAGTGGCTTGCCATGTTGTGGGTGAGATTCGATGCTTGCACAGACACCAAAAACATCACTTAATCTTGATTCGGTTAACACCTCTGATGGCGTTCCTTTTGCAATGACAACACCTTGTTCTAACATCAAAAGCTTATCACAAAAAGCGCTGGCTAAATTCAAATCATGAATAGACGCAATAACTGTGATGCCTAAACTTTTAACGAGTTCCAAAATTTGGATTTGATAACGAATATCAAGGTGGTTAGTTGGCTCATCTAAAATCAGTAACTCAGGTTGTTGAACGATAGCTCTGGCAATTAATGCCCGCTGTTTTTCGCCACCAGACAAATGTTCAAATAGATCATTTGCTTTTGCTAATAATCCGACCCTTTCTAGTGCATCCATGATGATATTTTTGTCTGTATTTGAGGTGAATTCAAATAATCCCTTATGGGGAGCCAAGCCCATAGTAACTAATTGATAGGTTGTTAAGGTGATTTGTTGCGGCGTATCTTGCTGTACTACAGCGATTTTTCTTGCAAATGTTTTATGGGAAAATTGATAAATATCAATGTCATTTAAACGAATAACACCAGATTGCGGCTTAATATAGCGATACAAACAGCGAAGTAAGCTTGATTTCCCCGCGCCATTAGGGCCAATGATCCCTAGCATAATCCCTTTTGGCACTTTAAATTGAATGTCATTAAGTAGCGCTCTGCTACCCGCGATCCAAGTTAGATCGTCAACAGAGAGAAGAGCTTCGAACTTTACTGGTTGCGAGGCTAATAAATTTTTGGATTCATGATTTAATGGCGTCACATTTCAATACCTAAATAGAAACTTAAATTATATCCATCACAAAGGTGAAATACTTCAAAACTTTGTTAATCAAGCAGCGAAGGTAATTGCCTACATTTTGGCATGCAAGGTTAAATTTCAATACTATTTATTCACATTTTCGACTTAAAAACACTATCAGTAAAAGTAAATTCAATAAAATAAAATACTACTTTAGGGGATTCTAATGTATGTAGTCCCGTGTTAATGTCCTTCGTTATGGTAGCGTAACTGGTTGTGACTAATTGTGTTAAAAATAATGCTAGGTTTACCCGCGGCTCTTCTCCTTCTTTCCTCCTGTAGCCAGAATAATGACAAACCCGTATCAGATTTTGAAGCAAGCCAAGCAATGGTTTTGACCAGAGGCTTGCCAACATTAGATACTAAAAATAGCATTGCCATTGTTGAACTCGATCCCGAATCAAAAAACTTCGGTAATATCATTCAAGAAATGGAGTTAAGTGTCGAAGGACGGCCTTTTCATCACTTATATTACAGTCCCGCAGGTCGATTATACGGCACTCGACTTGATGAAGACTGCAGTCTTGCAGAGATAACCTTAACAAGGGATTTATCTGGAAAACCTAAACTTGAAAGAATGCAATGCATTGACACCCATGGTCAAGCTGTTGGCGAAGACATTATGTGGGCTAATTCCAATGGCACACAATACATGTTTGTGACTTTTATGGGCGGAACAAGACTGGATAAAGTAGATACAGGCTCAGTGGGCGTATTTGATCCCAATACAAATCGGTTGGTTAAAATTATCGAAGCAAGAAAATCGCAAATACCAGAAGGTGCACCTTATGTTGAGTATCCCCATGGTATTACCGCCTACAAAGACAGATTAATTGTTTCATCAACAGCTCATCCTCGTATTAAAGGGAACATAGGCAATAGCATTACCGTCATTGATTTAAATACATTAGAGCCAATTGAAAACATAGTAGTTGAATCAGCTCGTCCTATTGGTAAGCCATCTGCGCCTGTAGAAATGTTATTTGTTCGCCCTGAAATTGCACCTAATGTAAAGCCTTTCGTTTTAGTCAATACCGAACTTGGCTATGAAACTTGGCAAATTCCCTATGATGAAAAAACTAAAACCTTTGGTAAACCAACCGTTGTATACGATGGTGAATCCAACAATACGGGGTTTCCTTTAGAATTTTATGCAACAGATAAAGAGTTATTTGTGACTCATGCCATTCCTGGTGTAGTGAAAAGGTATGCGCTAAACAAGTTGCCAAAATTAATTCCATCAGGCCCAGATTTAATCACTGGCAACGGTGCCCATCATCTGGTTTTCTTCACGTCAAAATCAGGTAAGAAGTATATTGCAGTACAAAATAATCTTATTAACAGGGGGAATGTTAAGGATAACGATCCGACAGACAATGATTTTTTTGTCAAACTTAATGCCAATACTGTCACCATTCATGATTTTAATTCAAGTGATAAAGTGGCAACCATTGATTTCAAAAAAAAATATGGCTTAGGGGTTGAGACCATAGAGGGGCTTTTTGGTCCTGGTTATCTGCACCATCATTAATTTGAAATGAGCATACTTAACAAAGCTATTTTTGTTTGCGTTTTATTACTTTTATTGACGCTGTTAACCATGGCGTATTTGACCTCATCTTATGCGCCAACACTCGTAAAGAATTTTTCAGCGCCATTTATTTATGGAAAATTCACAGTTCCCTCTGATAATCCGCTGACGATAGAAGCTTTTACTTTAGGAAGGCGATTATTTTACGATCCACTGTTATCCAAAAATAATCAGATTAGCTGCGCAAGTTGTCATCAGCAATCCAGTGCATTTTCTGATAATAAAACTTTCTCCAAAGGCGTATCTGATAAGGTAACGGCATTTAACAGCATGTCGTTGGCTAATTTGTTGTGGGGACCACAGTTATTTTTTTGGAATGGCAGAGCGACAACGCTTGAAGAGCAAGTACTTGCTCCCATAGCCCATGTTGACGAAATGGATCAAAATATTGATCTGTTAATGAAAGAACTTAAGGCTGATTCAAATTATCCACGCCTGTTCAAGCAAGCTTATGGTGATATCAATATTGAAAATTTAGCCAAAGCCATAGCCACCTTTGAACGTATGCTTATTTCTTCAAATTCAAAGTATGATCAGTTTTTAAGGGGCGAGGCGGAATTAACTGAAGAAGAAAATCTTGGCCGAAAACTATTTATGGCGCACCCAGATGTTAATGCCAGTCAAAGAGGGGGGAATTGCATTGATTGTCACAGTCAATTTCTCACATCAGGGTTTCAAACGGGCTTTGAAGGATTTTCAAACAACGGCTTAGATTCAGAACAAAATCTTGCTTTAGGACTGATGGAAACGACAGGAAATTCCAGCCATAAAGGTTTTTTTAAAACGCCCAGTTTAAGAAACATAGCCCTTACCGCGCCTTATATGCACGATGGCCGTTTTACTACGCTTGAACAAGTGGTCAGTCACTATAATAGCGGCATAAACCCAAGCGAAACACTCAGTCCTTTAATCATGGAAGCCAATAATATTGATAATAAGGATGGTAGTTTAGGATTAAATCTGACTAATAAAGAGCAGCAAGCACTTGTGGCGTTTCTTCATACATTAACTGATGAAGAGTTTGTTAATAATCCAGCTTTTTCCGATCCCTTTAATCAAGAAAATATAAAATCCAATGAATAAATTATGGCTTCCCATTATTTTTGCTGTCGGTGTAATTATTTATTTGTTATTTGTACATAAAAGCGAAACCAATATCATCGTCAGCTTCTCACCAGAAATAGCCGGTAAACCGCTTAAATTTGATGGCACTGTATATCCTTTAAAATTTGGTTCAATTAAGGTTTCAAACTTTAAATTTTATATCAGTCATATTAGGTTGATGACTCAAAACCCAAATGATGATTATCAGGAACCTAATAGTTATCATTTAATTCGCTTTGATACTCCAGCAACACCACCTCAAGTTCAGCTACAAAATATTCCTAGCGAGCAATATCAAAAAATTGAATTTACCGTTGGCGTTGACAAAAAAGCCAATAAAAGCCTCGCCATCATTGGCGATCTTGATCCTAACAATTCTATGGCATGGAATTGGGAAGTGGGTTATAAATTTCTGGTATTTGAAGGCAAGTTACTAACGGATAAACCGAACTCAAAGAAGCGCTGGCGACCACTTGTTTATCATGTTGGCTTTAGTGAAAACTCACGAAAAGTGATTTTGAACCTACCAGAAGGTTTTGATGAAAATGGAAAATTAAACATTAAGGTTAATATTGATAAGCTATTTTCAAGTGTTCACACTATCAATCCTCAAACAATGCCAAGCATTAAATTTTCAAGAAAAGAAGCAAAACAAATGGCAGATAATTACCAAGCCATGTTTAGCATTGAGCAATAAAACCATCCTTGGTTTTATACCCAAGCATCTTGAAGTCGTTTGGGTATATCAGTTTGTGACTCTAGGTCAACAAAACCTAATGTTGAGCGTTTTTATTACGGCTAACATACCAACTGAGTACCATAGAGATCACCAAAATACTGGCGACAACCACAAGCGCGATAACGGTTGGAATATGATAAAAATCCATAATGAGCATTTTGGTACCGATGAATACCAAAATAACCGCAAGACCATATTTAAGGTATTCAAATCTATCTGCCACACCAGCAAGTAAAAAGAACATTGCTCTCAAACCCATAATGGCAAAAATGTTTGATGTTAATACAATAAAAGGATCTGTTGTCACCGCAAAAATGGCAGGAATACTGTCTACCGCAAAAATGATATCGCTAAACTCGACAAACAATAATGCAAGAAATAACGGTGTGGCATAACGGACGCCATTTTTAATAATAAAAAAGCGTTCGCCTTCTAGCTTATCGGTAAATTTAAGATGCTTTTTAAACCATATTAGTAGCTTACTTTCGTTAACATTCTCGTCTTTATCTGCAACTAATAGCATTTTTATGCCACTGAAAATTAAAAATGCGCCGAAAATATATAAAATCCAATGGAATTGGCTAATCAGATAGCTACCACCAAAAATCATAAGTGTGCGAAGAACCAATGCGCCAAGTACGCCAAACAATAACACTCTGCGTTGTAATTCTGCGGGAATCGCAAAATAGCTAAATAACATCAACCACACAAACACGTTATCAACTGCCAATGCCTTTTCAAGCACATAGGCGGTTAGAAACTCAACTGATTTTTGATGAGCAAGTGCGGCACCACCAACATGATTGAAATAAAACCAAAGGCCTAAATTAAATAAAAGTGCAACGGAAATCCAAATAATGGTCCAAATCGTTGCCTCTTTTATTGACACTTTATGGGTTTTTCCACCACCAACAAAACGAATATCAATCCATAATATGCCTAAAACTATGCCGATAAATACGACCCACATCCACCACTGCTCTATCACTTTTGATTACCTCAAATAAAAACCCGCAACCAAACGATGCGGGCTTGAACATTTCGACAACAGCATCGAATAAAAATGACTAACGACGTTCAATTTGAGTGAATACTATACGGTCATAAACAATTAGCAAAGATTAAATCATGTTAATCAAAACAGCATTAAAGAAAGTGGCATTTGCTTTGATAGACGTTTGAAAAATCAGCCATTGAAAACTCGAAATTAATCAGAGTGACCCCTCGTAAAACCGCCTCTTATATAACTTTTTATTATAACTACTAATTATTATCTATTTGTTACGATATATAAGGTGGCTTATATTTTAGTAACATTTTGGTAAAAAAGGTTTTTAGGAGTAGCAAATGGAAGTTCTACCGATACAGATACCTGCGACCATAGGTAAGGTTTATCTGATTGGTGCTGGTCCTGGAGACTCAGATTTACTGACAGTTAAAGCATTGAAGCTTTTGAAAAAAGCCGATGTGGTTTTATATGATGCCTTAGTTAGTGACGACATTATGTCGTTAATTTCCCCTTCAGCAGAATGTATTGCGGTGGGAAAACGTGCAGGAAGCCATAGCGCATTACAGTCTCAAATTAATCAATTAATGATAACCAAGGCTTATACAGCGAAAACCGTCATTCGTTTAAAAGGCGGTGACCCATTTATGTTTGGGCGTGGTGGTGAGGAATTGGAATCGTTAGTTGATGCCAACATTCCTTTTGAGGTAGTTCCTGGTATTACTGCTGCAATGGGAGCTGCTGCTTATTCAGGTATTCCCTTAACCCATAGGGATTATGCTCAAAGCGTTAGTTTTATTACAGGGCATTGCAAACTTAAAACGAACCCCATTGATTGGCAAGCGTATATCAATCCAAGTCAAACCTTAGTTATTTATATGGGAATTCTAAATGTTGAACTTATTAGTCAAGGCTTGATTTATGCAGGACGCAATGCATCAACGCCAGCGGCAATAGTGTCAAAAGCCAGTACCAAAAATCAGCAAATTATAATCGGTGAATTAGAAAACCTTGCTCTATTAGCAAAGGATGCCAGAGCTCAAATGCCAGCTTTAATAATCGTAGGCGAGGTTGTTAATTTATCGGAACAATTAAATTGGTTTACGAAAGAGCAAAATAAAGCCTTTGAAACGCAATCAACGCAGGATAATTCACTCAAATTTGGAGAATTAATATAATGCTAGCCCAAGCAGTACAAAGTCATCTCGCGCAGCTTGAAGCGGAAAGTATCCATATTATTCGCGAAGTGGCGGCTGAATTTGATAATCCTGTGATGATGTATTCCATTGGCAAAGATTCGTCAGTGATGTTGCACCTTGCTCGTAAAGCGTTTTATCCCGGAAAAATTCCTTTTCCGTTATTGCACGTGGATACCCAGTGGAAATTTCGTGAAATGATAGCGTTTCGTGATCAGCAAACCAAAAAGTTCTCTCTTGATCTCATTACTCACACGAATCCGCAAGGCATTGAGCAAAATATAAATCCTTTTACTCATGGTAGCGCTAAGCATACAGATATCATGAAAACACAGGCTTTAAAACAAGCCTTGGATAAATATCAATTTGATGCCGCCTTTGGTGGCGCAAGGCGAGATGAAGAAAAATCCCGAGCAAAAGAGCGCATTTATTCCTTTAGAGATGGACACCATAGATGGGATCCGAAAAATCAGCGTCCTGAACTTTGGCGAACTTACAATGGTGCGGTGAATAAAGGCGAAAGTATTCGCGTATTTCCGCTTTCAAATTGGACTGAGTTAGATATTTGGCAATACATATACCAAGAAAATATTGAGTTAGTGCCGCTGTATTTTGCAAAAGAACGCCCGATTGTTGAGCGTGATGGCATGATGATTTTAGTTGATGATGACAGATTACCTCTTTCTGCTTCAGATGAAGTTCGCTATGAAAAAGTCAGGTTTAGAACTTTGGGCTGTTATCCACTGACCGCTGCTATGCATTCAGAAGCCGATACGCTTGAAAAAATAATTGAAGAAATGCTGCTGACTCGATCAAGCGAGAGGCAAGGGCGGCTTATTGATTCTGATCAAAGCGGCTCAATGGAATTAAAAAAACGTCAGGGCTATTTTTGATTTTAAATTTATCTATTTAAACAAAATGGTAAGACCTTTATAAAATGAATTCTAAAGTGAGTGAATAATGGAACAGTTAGCACAAAATATACATCGAATTCAGTCTGACTTAGCTTCTGATGGCGTTGACGAGTATTTAAAAAAACAACAGCAAAAAGGCTTATTACGCTTTTTAACTTGCGGCAGCGTTGATGATGGTAAAAGCACGCTTATTGGTCGTTTACTCCATGACAGTGCGCAAATCTATGAAGATCAATTAGCGAATCTAAAAGCTGACAGCGCCAAAGTTGGCACAACAGGGGATACAATCGATCTCGCTTTGTTGGTGGATGGCTTGCAGGCGGAGCGTGAGCAAGGGATCACCATTGATGTTGCTTATCGCTACTTTTCCAGTGAAAAACGCAAATTTATTATTGCGGATACGCCGGGGCATGAGCAATACACTCGTAATATGGCCACGGGCGCTTCAACCTGTGATTTAGCCGTAATTTTAATTGATGCCAGATATGGCGTACAAACACAAACGCGTCGTCATGCTTTTATTGCTGCGCTTTTAGGAATAAAACATTTTATTGTGGCAATTAATAAAATGGATTTATTGGATTTTGACGAGCAAGTATTTAAAAATATTTGTGCGTCATTTGAAGCGTTAAAAGTTGAGCTGCCAGCAGAAGCTGATCTTAATCTGCATTATGTTCCACTGTCAGCGCTAAATGGCGATAACGTGGTATCAGCCAGTAAGCAAACACCTTGGTATCAAGGTAAAACGTTACTGAGTTTACTTGAAACGATAGATGCGCAAAGGCAGCTAACACAATTACCTTTTCGGTTTCCTGTGCAGTATGTGTGTAGACCCAATTTAAATTTTCGGGGTTTTGCAGGAACCATCGCCTCAGGCCAAGTTGAGGCTGGACAAGAAATCACAGTATTGCCTTCAGGCAAAAAATCGAAAATAGATCGCATTGTGACATTTGATGGCGATAAAAAGAGTGCTTTTGCTGGTGAAGCCATCACATTAACCCTTGAGGATGAAATTGATATTTCACGGGGTGATTTATTAAGCCTCAGTGACTCACAGCCATTAACAGCTAATAACTTGGTGGCGAATATTGTTTGGATGAGCGAATCGCCACTTGTTTTAGAACAATACTACGACCTAAAAATTGCGGGTAAAAAAACGCAAGCCAAGATTGTCGACATTGAATATTTGGTGGATGTAAACAGCTACCAAAAAAACACAGATCCTAATGTTTCGTTAACTTTAAATAGTATTGCTAGAGTAAAATTGGAGCTAACAGAAACCATCGCAGTTGATCTTTATAAGGTAAGCCGTGAAACGGGATCATTTATTGTTATTGATAGATTGACCAATGCTACCGTTGCCGCAGCTATGGTTGTTTTTGGCTCTGTAATTCAAAAACATAACCCTGTTTTTACCGAGCAAGAAATCGAATTAAACGCTTATATTCGTAAACATTATCCTCATTGGCAAGCATTGGATATCAGTCAGTTAAATAAGGCTGATTAAGTGGCTCATGAGACGGCCTTATTTGCAGGAATTTTATTGGCGCTGGTGGCAGGACTTATTTCTGGCGCTGCAAAACCTGCCATATTATTTTTATTAGCATCAACGGTAACTTATCTTGTGGGAATGGTTGATCTTAATGGTTTTTTGCATGGATTAACCAATTCAGGTTTGATCACTTTAGTCTTGTTATTGCTTTGCTCTGTGGCACTAGAAAAAACCAGTTTAATTGGTCAGATCAGTAAAATCATCGGCAGAGGTTCTTTTTATGGGACGATGGCAAAGCTGGGGTTTTCTACCGCCTTTTTGTCTTCATTTACCAATAATACTGCGGTTGTTGCTTCTTTAATTGGAGCGGTGCGTCGAAATCAGCAGCATGATCCTGCCAAATTATTATTGCCTTTATCTTATGCGGCTATTTTAGGTGGAACATTAACGCTAATTGGCACGTCAACGCATCTTATTGTTAATTCCTTTGTTGAAAACGCAGGGTTAAAGCCATTAGGATTTTTTGAGTTTTCAGCCATAGGTTTAGTGATTGTGGTGGTTGGTGTAAGTTTGTTGATTTTGCTGGCAGGATTATTGCCTGTGCGAGTGGATTCAAACCAAGATTTATCATTACCGTATTTGTTAGAGGCAAAAGTGGCAGCCAATTCAGTATTAATTGGTAATAGCGTTCAAGATAACCACTTAAGGGCGCTAAAACATTTATATTTGGTGGAATTGGAACGTCATGGCATACGTATTTGTCCTGTACCACCGCAATTAATATTAAATGAGAACGACATTTTGCGTTTTTCTGGTGCAGTGGAAGCGGTGGAGTTGTTGCATCAATTTCATGGTTTGGAATGGTTTGGTAAACAGCAAGCGAAAGGACAAAACTTAATAGAAGCTGTACTTGCGCCATCATCGGCATTAATTGGCAAATCATTAAAATCAGCGCAGTTTAGAGATCAATATAATGCAGCTGTAATGGCTATTCGGCGAGGGCATCATCCGTTAAAAGGTGGGTTAGGGGATATTAATCTACAAGCTGGCGATGTATTGCTGTTAGCGCCAGGACAAAATTTTTCAAAGCAGCCAAAGCTTAAACGCGATTTTGCTGCGGTAAGTGGTCTTGATGTGAGTGCAAGGCTGGATAAAAAGCGCAATCTATTGGTTTTAGGTAGCTTTGCAACGGTAATGTTAACGAGTCTGTGCTTTGATATACCTCTGATAAAAGGCTTAGCAGTACTGCTGATGGGATATTTAGCTCTTGGCGCATTAACGCTTTCAGAGATCAAACGCCGTTTTCCCTATGAGCTGGTGATTATTGTCAGTAGTGCTCTAAGCCTTGCCAATTTAATGTTAACAAGCGGTTTAGCCAAACTATTAGCTGATGGATTCATGGGGTTATTTAATGGTTTTGGCGTGATGGGCGCTTTTATTGCTGTTTATTTATTTACGCTTATTCTTACCGAACTAATTACCAATAATGCGGCAGCTGCATTGGCGTTTCCTATCGCTTATGCCATAGCGCTAAGTTTTGGCGTTGATAGTAGACCTTTTATTTTGGCTGTGGTTTTTGGCGCTAGCGCGAGTTTTATTTCACCCTATGGCTATCAAACTAATTTGATGGTGATGAGTGCAGGTAACTATCGATTTGTGGACTTTTTACGCTTGGGATTACCATTGTCATTGGTGTATTCCGTTATTGTTATTATGCTAGTGCCGCTTTTGTTTCCATTTTAAATGGCTTTTGGGGTGTGACTTTAGGAGTTGTTATGGATAATCAAAATAGCGTTGAGAAAATGGCTGATATTGTTTGGCATCAACATTCAATCGACCAGTCCGCAAGGGCTGCTCAAAAAAAACAACGCCCCGTTCTACTTTGGTTTACAGGTTTATCAGGCTCGGGAAAATCCACATTAGCAGGAGCTTTAGAAACAGCGCTTTATGAAGCTGGATTTCATACCTATTTGCTTGATGGCGATAATGTCCGCCATGGATTATGCCGTGATTTAGGCTTTTCACTTCAAGACAGGAATGAAAATCTTCGCCGCGTTGGTGAAGTTGCTAAGCTTATGGTTGATGCCGGGTTAGTGGTGCTGTCGGCATTTGTTTCTCCAACCATCAAAGAGCGGCAACACATTCGTGAGTTATTTCCTGACGGACAATTTATTGAGATTTTTGTCGCTACGCCGCTGCATATTTGTGAGCAGAGAGATCCTAAGGGACTTTATAAAAAAGCGCGCAATGGTGAAATTGAAAACTTCACCGGCATTAGCTCTCCTTACGAAGCCCCTACTGCCGCTGAATTGACCATAGATACCAGCAAAGGCGATCTTTTATCTCAAGTGATCGCATTACGAGATTACCTTGCAGCAATTGATGTTATTAAGGCGTGATCTATTTCAGTGTTCATTCAATAAGAATAAGTTAGACTCCAACCTAGCAGATTTAATGTTGAGATTGAAATGAGCAATATCGTTATTTTATATTCCAGTGTCCATGGTCATACTCGAAAAATTTGTGACTATATGGCTAAAGAGCTTATTAAATTAGGTAATGAAGTGACTTTAGCTTCAATCAATGCGGAACCAGATTTAGTCGCATTCGATAAAGTCCTTATTGGTGCCAGCATACGGCATGGAAAACATAACCCCGCTTTATATTCTTATATTGAATCTCACCAAGTAGAATTAGCATCCCGTGAAAATGCCTTTTTTGCGGTAAGCTTAGTTGCAAGAAAACCCACTAAAAATACACCGAATACTAATCCGTACATGCAAGCTTTTATGCAGCAAACGACTTGGCGTCCACAAAAATTAGCGGTTTTTGCTGGAAGACTTAATTATCCTGATTATGACTTTATTGATAGAAATGCGATTCGCTTTATTATGTGGTTAACCAAAGGGCCAACGGATATTAACGTTGATACTGAGTTTACTGATTGGAATAAAGTGACTGATTTTATCACTGATTTTAACGATAGCTCTCAAAATCAAAAAGCGGGCGAAACCATAGAAGATGGCAAAGTATCGTGAGTGAAAATGCAAATTCATCTTCGGTAAATATTCGTAAATCTTATATTAATCTTGAATGGTTAAATAAGCATCTTCATCTGTCTGTGATGTTTATAACTGTGTTTTTAGTATTTAGCAGCCCATGGTTATTTATGTCGCGAAAACTCACGAGTCATGGAAGCTGGATTAATGTCGCTCATGTTTATTTGGGAATAGTGGTTACTTTTT
>SAMEA5043655__coassemble_148_pt1 | contig 15474 bp, 10 predicted proteins | sample SAMEA5043655__metabat2_high_PE_003 | metagenome-assembled genome bin SAMEA5043655 (sample SAMEA5043655) | Gadus morhua
TCTTTGCCGTATTGCACTAGGCTGTAATTCGTGGTGTAAAGGCCTGTCAGACCCGCTAGCAACACGCCTATGGTCAATACCGCAAACACATTTACTCCAGCCACAGCTAAAATCAAAATCGTAAGGTAAGGAAGCACTTTAATAAATTCAATTGGCTGCTGGATGATTTCCACTTGGCCATGACCAGCGACACCATAAACAGCAATAGTGATAACAGCTGCGGGAATTGCAAAGATAAGGTTTTCTTTAAATTTATCTTTCATGGCGCAGCCTTGAGTACGAGTCGCTGCAATTGTGGTATCGGAAATAATCGATAAGTTATCGCCAAAAAGTGCGCCAGACATTACAGCGCCAGCCATTAAAGCTAAATCAATGCCTGCTTGCTCTGATACGCCAAGCGCTATGGGTGCAACTGCAGCTATGGTGCCCATTGAGGTGCCCATGGCTGTGGCAATGAATGCGGCGATAACAAAGAATCCTGGCAATAATAAATTTGAAGGAATAAGTGATAAACCAAGAGCCACTGTGGCATCGACACCGCCTGTTGCTTTTGCAACGGAAGCAAAAGCGCCTGCCAGTAAATAAATCAGGCACATAGCAATGATATTGCTGTGTCCAATACCACTCATAAAGGTATCAATGGCATTATTTAATTTTTGCTTGGAAATCAGTATTGCCACAATAATGGCGGGCAATATCGCAACTGGGCTAGGTAATTGGTAAAAGGCAAAATCGACACCTTGGCTTTGAAAATAAAGACCTGCGCCAATAAAAATAAGTAAAAAAAGAAATAATGGTATTAGGGCTATCCATGAGCCTTTGTGCTCATTAGCTTTTGAAGATAACTGTGATTTTATGGTTTCGTTAGTATCAGACAATATGATGTTCTCCTTTGGTAAACCACTAACATTATCTTTTTTTTAGTGGTGAGATGTCGCCCTCTCTTATTATCTATGCCCAAGACATCGAAGAAACTGAGTAAGCAGTTTTATTAAATCGTATTTATGTTGCAAGAATATGCGACTCTGTTTTTTTTGTCAATCTAGACGTCTAGATGTCCTTTTTGAAAATTAGTAAGTTATTCTTAATTTTCAAATGCCTGCTAATGGAATCCTTTGACTTATATTGACTCTTGCTAAGTTACGCATTGAAACATATTTTAATGAAGTTAATTTAGTGTTAGCTTATGGATGTTTTTTTAAATTGTGACTTATCTTTCCTTAACCTTTCATCAAATGTGATTTCTTTCTCAAATTACCCTGCAATTGAAGATTAGACTCAAATTCTTCTTAAAATCAGGAACTTTCTATGAATGCCACCCACGGATTAAGTACTTTAGACATTATCGTTTTTGTTGTGTATGTGCTTATTATTATTTGTGTTGGTTTATATGTATCTCGAGATAAAAAAGGAAAACAAAAAAGCACAGAAGATTATTTTTTAGCGGGTAAATCCCTACCTTGGTGGGCGGTTGGCGCATCATTGATTGCCGCTAATATTTCAGCTGAGCAATTTATTGGAATGTCAGGCTCAGGATTCTCGATTGGCTTAGCTATTGCCTCCTATGAATTTATGGCTGCGGTCACTTTACTCGTTGTAGGTAAATTTTTCTTACCTATTTTTATCGAGAAAGGCATTTATACCATTCCAGAATTTATTGAAAAACGCTTTAATAAAAATTTAAAAACAATTTTAGCGGTATTCTGGATTTCCCTTTATATTTTCGTCAACTTGACTTCAGTGCTTTATTTGGGTGGTTTAGCCTTAGAGACTATTCTTGGTATTCCAATGATGTACTCCATTATTGGCTTGGCTATCTTTGCTTTAGTTTATTCTGTTTATGGCGGATTATCAGCCGTTGTCTGGACCGATGTCATTCAAGTTTTCTTTCTAATTCTTGGTGGTCTTGTTACGACTTTTATGGCTATCAATTATATTGGTGGTCAAGATGGCATTTTAGGTGGCTTTTCGATCATGGCTCAACAAGCGCCAGGCCATTTTGAAATGATACTTGATCAAAGCAATCCAAATTATGCTAATTTGCCTGGCATTGCAGTGTTAATTGGTGGTTTATGGGTCGCTAACCTTTATTATTGGGGCTTTAATCAATATATTATTCAGCGAACATTTGCTGCAAAATCAATCCAAGAAGCACAAAAAGGTATTGTATTTGCTGCATTTTTAAAATTAATTATTCCTTTCCTTGTAGTGGTACCCGGTATTGCCGCTTACGTTATTATGAATGATCCTGTGTTGTTAAGTGGCTTAGGTAATATTCCAGAATCCACTATGCCAACGCTTGCTCAAGCGGATAAAGCCTATCCTTGGTTAACTCAGTTCTTACCTATTGGTTTAAAAGGGCTTGTGTTTGCTGCGCTTTCTGCCGCAATTGTTTCCTCTTTAGCCTCAATGCTTAACTCCACGGCTACCATTTTTACCATGGATATTTATAAGGAATACATTGAGCCAAAAGCAAAAGATCATAAATTAGTGAATGTTGGTCGAGCAACCGCAGTGGTTTCTTTAGTGATAGCGTGTTTTATTGCGCCACTATTATCGACTATTGGTCAGGCATTCCAGTATATTCAAGAATACACAGGTTTAGTTAGCCCTGGTATTTTGGCGGTATTTTTACTTGGTTTATTCTGGACAAAAACAACCAGTAAAGGCGCAATTATCGGTGTTATTGCATCGATACCATTTGCACTTTTCTTAAAGTTTATGCCTATCAACATGCCATTTTTAGATCAAATGCTGTATACCGCATTATTTACTATGGTAGTTATTGTAGCGGTAAGCTTAACCTCATCAAATCAGCATCACGATGACAAAGCCATTATGCTAAATAGTCAGATATTTAAAACCAATATCGAATTTAACATTGCTTCTTACATCATTCTTATCGTGACAGCCGCTATCTACGCGATATTCTGGTAGTAGCTAGATTTAGTAAACTTCTAAAATAAAAAGGGAAATACGTAAAACAGTATTTCCCTTTTTCACCTTTTATCAATAGTCGAAATCAAATATGAAAATAATCTATGTCAACAGAGCCTAGGCTCTGTTGACATAGATTTATCAAATTTTGTTCGAATTAACGGCAATTTTATCGCGGCGCGAGGTATGATGCTTAGTTATTCTAAGTTCATGTCTTGCAACAATGAGGAAATGGCGGTTAAACGAACCCGTTGGGCTGCATTGTCGGTACTTTTTGTTACGTTATCGTCTATTTATGTAGAATAACTACACCGCATAGACTCTGCCTTACATAAAATACCGACAAAAGCAGCAAAAATGCACAAATCTAAGTCAACAGAGCCTAAAGATTAATTATTCAGTTCAGCTTTTAGATATTTATACAATTCCTGAGCTGCTTTAGACGCTGGAGCCGATTCAACACCTTCTTCATTCAGCACTTTTTTTGATAGCTCTTTTTTTGCTTTACGAACAAACTGACGTAATTTCTGTCTATCAAGCTGTGGATTAGCTTCAATTAACGCCTGAACCTCATCATCACCTTCAGTAATTAATTTGTCTCTCAATTTCTCGAGTACATTGATTTGTGAAGCTTGATTGCGGTTTTTATTCATCAAATTGTCTAAATTAGTCTGAATAATTTCAAGATCCATTAATCGCATTTGTTTACCTATGTATTGTAAATGTCTGCGATAAGCTTCTGTTCTTGGTTTAATTTTTTGAAGATGCAAAAGGCTGTCATACAAGGCTTCATCTAATTCCATTTTATCTAACTGGCTTTTGTTTAATACCGTTAGCTTAATGCCTAAAGCTTGAGCTGCGTCGCTTTCTTTTTTAAATTGATTGCGACTGATGTAATCTTCATCTTCATCGTAGGGTTGTTTAAAATTTTCTGGATCGCCGACGACATTCATTGAATAAGTCTCTTTTAGAATCATTGGTGAATACTAACATTTTGCGTTAAGAAAGAGATCATAAATACTTAAAAGGTCTTGATAGGTCATTATGGCTTTATCACAACAAGGCAAGACAGCAGCAACCATCTTGATCTAAACTAGCGGTAATTTTCTAGCCTAATAGATTTGATATATTCATGGTTCTAAATCCTTCAGTTACTTTCGATGATCCCATTAGCCAAACGTTGCAGCGAGTATTCGGCTATCGAGAGTTTCGTGAGGGACAACGTGATGTTATTGAGCAAATTTGCAATGGTGTAGACTGCTTGGTTGTTATGCCGACCGGCGGTGGTAAAAGCTTATGTTATCAGCTGCCAGCATTACTTTTGCCTGGGTTAACGGTTGTGGTCTCGCCTTTAATTTCTCTTATGAAAGATCAAGTGGATAGCTTATTGCAGACGGGAGTCAGTGCTGCTTATGTCAATTCGGCATTACAGCGAGAAAAAACCATGCAAATCTATCGGCAGTTACATGCTGGTGAAATAAAACTTTTATATGTTTCTCCTGAGCGATTATTGCAACCTGAATTTATTGAACGTTTACAATCCTTATCGATCAGCTTATTTGCCATAGACGAGGCGCATTGCATCAGTCAATGGGGGCATGATTTCAGACCAGAATATGCGGCACTAGGTCATTTGAAAGCGGTTTTTCCATCTGTACCTGTTATGGCATTGACTGCGACTGCTGATCAATCCACAAGGCAAAGTATATGTGAGCAATTGCGCATACAACCTTACTCGCTATTATCGAGCTTTGATAGACCCAATATTCGTTATACCGTTGCTGAAAAATTAAATGCGGCCAATCAATTAAAGCAATTTATTGAAGCTCAAAATGGTAACAGTGGCATTATTTACTGCAGTAGCAGAAAGAGAGTTGATGAAGTTGCTGAAAGGCTAAGGCTTCAGGGTTATCGAGCAGATGCTTATCATGCAGGTAGAACCCAAGATGAACGCGCTGATGTGCAAGAGCGCTTTTTAAAAGATCAACTGGATATTGTGGTTGCGACGGTTGCCTTTGGCATGGGAATTAATAAATCTAACGTACGCTTTGTTGTGCATTATGACATTCCTAAAAGCATTGAAGCTTATTATCAAGAAACAGGCCGAGCCGGCCGAGATGGTATGGATGCTGAAGCATTTATGTTATTTGATCCAGCGGATATAGGACGTGTTAAGCATTTAATTGATCAACAAGAGCCAAGCCCTCAACAAAGAGTCGAATACCACAAATTAAACACTATGGCTGCTTTTGCTGAAGCGCAAACTTGCCGTCGTCAGGTGCTTTTACATTACTTTGATGAAAGCTCCTCTAAGTCATGTGGTAACTGTGATATTTGTTTAGATCCACCTAAGCGCTATGAAGGCACTGAAGATGCGAGGAAAGTGCTGTCTTGTATTTATCGGTTAAATCAAAGCTTTGGTATCAATCATCTTATTGAAGTTCTACGTGGAGCAAAAACCGCGACTGTCATTAATCGAGGTCACGACAAGCTATCCACATGGGGAATTGGTAAAGATAAAAGCCATGAACATTGGTTAAGTATAATAAGGCAACTGATACACTTAGGTTTTGCTAGTCAAGATATCACGCAGTGGTCATCGGTAAAGCTCAATCCATCAGCTCGAGAAGTACTCAAAGGCAACATTCAATTAATGCTTGCTGTACCGAGAATAACCGTATCCATTTCTCGCCGTAAAACGCCATCGACAAAAACACCACAAAATTATGATCGAAAATTATTTGCCAAATTAAAGTTACTGAGGCGAAATATCGCTGACGAACAAGATGTTCCACCCTACCTTGTTTTTAATGATGCGACATTGGCTGAAATGGCATTTATTATGCCGACCAGTGCAGCTGAAATGCTAGCGGTAAACGGTGTTGGTGAGCGAAAATTAAATCGATTTGGGAATGCTTTCTTAAATGAGATTGAAGCGTATCTTGCTAAGTCTTAGATTTTGCTTGCGTAGAATGATTATCTTGCAGAATGGGGCATCAACTTAATCTCGCTAGCTTTCTGATGGCAGACCTGATTTGCAATTGCTCTTTTTATTAAAGATTTAGCCGTATCAAAATGCTTCATACTAGCAGCGCCTATTTTAATCTCAGTGTGTGTTAACCAAGGTTGTAATGAAATTTCAAGTTGCCTGACGACTCTTTGAGTTCCATCGTCTGTGGTAAATGGCAGTAAAATTAACAGGCTTGCTGGTGAATAATAAAATATAGCATCTTGTTTTCTTAGCATTTTCTTAATGTAGACTTCTATTCTCTCAATATTTTTTCTGTTGATTTTTCCGGTATCAATAATTAACAGATTAAATGGCTGATCATTTTTTTTTGCGTGCATCATTGTGCTTTCAATTGCCTCCTCATAAGAATTTAATGGCAATTTTATTGTATTGTTAATGCACCTTTTTGGCTTATTCGTCGATTTAACTAAAAACCAAAGTAATATAAAAATAACAATCACGCCTGTAAGTAAACTAACGATGATTAAACTGGACGCTTTTAAATTAATAAGTTGCTGAAGCTTATTTGGCTTAATTTTAGCAACATCTTCAGATACTTGACGGCTAAGTCTCGCCTTAAATTGAATGAAGCGAATATTACTTATGCGATGATTTGCTTTTTGTGAGGCTTCAAAACTGAGTTGTAAATATTGATAAGCCAAATCATGTTGTTTATTCTCAGCATAATAATTACTCACAATACGATAAAAAATTTCTAGGTAACTGTATTGTTTTAAGTGCTTACCTGCATTGATAGCTTGGTGGATCAAATTTAAGGCAGCATTATTTTTTCCTTGAGCAAATAAAATCAATGCTTGTAAACGTTGCATTTGCATAATTGAAACTTGCTTATTTTGTTTTTTAAAGGTGATGAGTGAGCTTTTAATCATTGTTTCAGCAATATCATAATTTTTTTTATCTATTTCAATGGAAGCCATAATGCCAAAGCTATAAGCTTTTTCTAATGGGGAAGACTGGGAGGGTAATAATTCTTTCGCTTCTTTGAGTAATTGGTTACTTAATTTAAGCTGGTCATTATCAAGAGCCATTCTAGCCGTATTTAACAACAATACATGGCGAATTTTCTTCTGAGTTTCAAATCGTTGCAACCCTTTATAAGCATAATTAAGGGCTTGTTGTAAATCTCCAGATGCATAGAGTAAATTGCCCATCGCAGCATAGAGATATGCTTTAGGAGGCCAGGACCAATGATGCTTTTGTTGATTGATCTCATCATAAATATCAAGGGCGAGCCTGAGATCTTCTATGGCTGATAAATAGTTTTCATTTTCAGTATCTAATTGGCCCCTTAGCCTAAGTAGATTTGATAATGCTTGAGGCTGATTGTGAAGTTTCGCCAAATTAATGGCTGAATCAAGTAATGGTAGCGCAGTGGTTAGATTTCCAATGCTAGCGTGGGCATCAGCTCGGCAACCAATAAAATAAGGCAACGATTCTACATAGGTAAGTTGCACTTTTTTTTCTGCTTGAGTGGCTAAGTCTATCGCAGCTTTATTTTCACCTAATTGAAGATAGGTTTCACACTTGAGAAGCTGAAGTCTTAATATCTCTTGTTCACTGGCTTGCAAAGAATTTAATTGTTTTTCAAGGACGAGGATCTGCTCTTTAGCCAGAAAGGGATCTTGGTAAAGTAACAGATTAACCTTGTCCATCTGTGTGGATATGGCTCTGGAATTAAAAGAAATTAAAACGCAGGTTATTCCCAGAACCACGCCGTGAAAATTCATTCAATTCTCCGGCATAACATCGTGATATTGACGATGTATCCTATCAGTATTTATTCGTTTGCGCTAAGACTATTGTATGGGTCATTTAAAGATGCTTTATGTGACTTATTTTGATTTAATTGTAAAATTAAATGGTAACAATAGAGTGATATCTGTTGACTTTCAATGGTGTATTAGGTTAAAAAAATAGCACTTAGTTAATTTTTCGACGATATTATGATGAAAGCAACATCTTTTATATTTCATACAAAACGACTTCTCATTCTTCTTTGCTCATAGCGGGGAGGAATTATTCTAGAAAAAAGTTAACTCTATAAATAGTCCTCAATAATCCCGCGTTAAATAACGCGGGTTTTTTTTATCTTCGGCTTACGGGCAAAACTTTAGGAGATATCAGATGTTTGAAAATGTAATCATTTTTGATACCACCCTTAGAGATGGTGAACAAGCTTTAGCTGCCAGTTTATCGGTTAAAGAAAAGTTGCAAATCGCTTTTGCTCTTGAGCGGCTTGGTGTCGATATCATGGAAGTTGGATTTCCAGTCTCATCTCCTGGTGATTTTAAATCGGTGCAAACCATAGCAAAGGAAATTAAAAATAGCAGAGTCTGTGCGTTAGCTCGCGCTCTTGAAAAAGATATTGATGCCGCGGCTCAATCATTGAGCATTGCGGAACAATTTAGAATTCATACTTTTATTTCTACATCAGACATTCATGTGCAAAATAAATTAAAACGCACTTTTGATGATGTCGTTGAAATGGCCGTTAAGGCAGTTAAATATGCACGACAATTTACTGATGATGTTGAATTTTCTTGTGAAGATGCAGGGCGAACCCCGATAGATAATTTATGCCGTATGGTAGAAGCTGCAATTAAGGCTGGGGCTAAAACGATTAATATTCCAGATACTGTGGGTTACACAGTACCAAGTGAATTTGGAGGGATAATTCAGACCTTATTTAATCGTGTTCCTAATATTGATAAAGCGGTGATTTCAGTTCATTGCCATGATGATCTTGGTTTATCTGTTGCAAACTCCATTGCTGCTGTGCAGCAAGGCGCTAGACAAATCGAATGTACTGTCAATGGAATTGGAGAGCGAGCTGGCAATTGTGCTTTAGAAGAAATCGCCATGATTCTCGCTACCAGAAAAGATTTAATTGGTTTAAAAACACACATCAATGGGAAAGAAATTTGCCGTGCATCTCGTTTAGTCAGTCAGCTTTGCAATATGCCGGTGCAATCCAATAAAGCGATTGTGGGTGCCAATGCGTTTAGCCATTCATCGGGAATTCATCAAGATGGCATGCTTAAATCTCAAAATACCTATGAAATTATGGTGCCAGAAAGTGTTGGTTTGAATCGTAATAATCTCAATATGACATCTCGCTCTGGCCGTCATGTGATTAAGCATCGAATGGCTGAAATGGGCTACGGTGACGCTGATTATGATATTGATATTTTATACGATGAATTTTTAAAGCTTGCCGATAAAAAAGGGCAAATTTTTGATTACGATCTTGAGGCATTGGCTTTTAAAGAAGCGCAATCAGAAAAAGATGATTATTTTAAGTTGCAAGCATTAACCATAGCGTCAAATTCAGTCAAAGGCATAGCAACGGCGAGTGTTGAAGTAGAAGTAAATAATCAAATTGAGCAAAGCCAAGCTGAAGGAAATGGACCTGTTGATGCTGCATATAAAGCCATTGCATTAGCCACCAAGCGTGGCATTAATATTACCAGTTACAAGTTAAGCGCTAAGGGTGAAGGACAAGATGCCCTTGGACAAGTTGATATTATTGCAAACTATAAAAATCAGAATTTTCATGGCTTTGGACTAGCAACTGATGTAGTCGAAGCATCCGCGCAGGCTTTAGTTAGGGTGATGAATCTTACATGGCTAGCAGACAAAGTTGCAGATCACAAACAAAAAATTAAACAAAAAAAGGAATTATTGGGCTTATGAAATATCACATAGCGGTTTTATCTGGCGATGGAATAGGCCCAGAGGTAATGCAAGAAGCACGTAAAGTATTGGCTGCAATTGAAAATCGATTTGATTTGCAAATGAGTTATTCAGAATATGATATTGGCGGCGCAGCAATAGATAATCATGGCTGTCCGCTTCCAGAATCAACACTAAAAGGCTGTGAATCAAGTGATGCTATTTTATTTGGCTCTGTAGGCGGGCCAAAATGGGAACACCTTCCTTCGGAAAAACAGCCTGAGCGCGGTGCATTACTTCCCCTTCGAGGACATTTCGATCTTTTCTGCAATTTACGTCCTGCGAAATTACATTCAGGATTAGAGCATTTATCTCCCCTAAGAGCTGATATTTCAAACCGCGGCTTTGATGTCGTTTGCGTTAGAGAATTAACTGGCGGTATTTATTTTGGAAAACCAAAAGGTCGGCAAGGTGAAGGTGAGAATGAAGAAGCCTTTGATACCATGCGCTATAGCCGCAGAGAAATAGAGCGTATAAGTCGAATTGCGTTTGAAACAGCAAGAGGGCGAAGAAAAAAAGTCACTTCGATTGATAAAGCAAACGTCCTTGCAACATCTGTATTATGGCGTCAAGTGGTTGAAGAGGTTGCTCTAGAGTATCCCGACATTACCTTAGAGCATCTTTACATTGATAATGCCACTATGCAGCTTTTGCGTCGGCCCGATGAGTTTGATGTAATGGTGTGTTCGAATTTATTTGGCGATATTATTTCCGATGAGCTTGCCATGTTAACGGGATCTATGGGGCTTTTATCGTCAGCAAGTTTAAATGCCAATGGCTTTGGTTTGTATGAACCTGCTGGCGGCAGTGCTCCTGATATAGCGGGCAAAGGTATTGCAAACCCAGTGGCACAAATTCTATCAGCGGCATTGATGCTAAGACACAGCTTAAAACAAGAAAATGCAGCCCGAGCCATTGAAAGAGCTGTGTCTAAAGCGCTGGCTGAAGGCATGCTGACAGGTGAATTAATCGCGACAAATAACACTGATATCACGGCCAAAACTACGAAAGAAATGGGCGACTATATTGCTAACGCCATTGCGGAGGGGATTTAATGTCAACGTCAGCGGCGAAAACCCTGTATGAAAAAATATGGGATGCGCACATTGTTTCAAATATTCAAGGTGAAGCTCCGCTTATTTATGTGGATCGGCACTTGGTTCATGAAGTGACATCACCGCAAGCTTTTAGTGGTTTACGAGCAGCGGGAAGACAATTAAGAGCGCCGCAAAAAACCTTTGCCACCATGGATCACAATACCTCAACCAAAAGTGCCAGTTTAAATGCCCTAAGCCCAATGGCTCGCACTCAAGTTGAGACGCTGGCACAAAACTGCAAAGATTTTGGGGTTCGTTTATACGATATACACCATCCAAATCAAGGCATAGTACATGTTATGGGGCCTGAATTAGGGATCACCTTACCGGGTACTGTGATTGTTTGTGGTGACTCCCATACTGCAACCCACGGTGCTTTTGGTGCATTAGCCTTTGGTATTGGCACTTCTGAAGTAGAACACGTTTTAGCAACTCAAACTTTGCGTCAACTTAAAGCAAAAACAATGAAAATTGAAGTTAAAGGGCAAGTTGGCATAGGCGTCACAGCTAAAGACATAGTGCTGGCGATTATTGGCAAAGTAGGCATGGATGGCGGCACTGGCTATGTGGTTGAATTTTGTGGCGAGGCGATTGAAGCTTTATCGATGGAAGGGCGAATGACCCTTTGTAATATGGCCATAGAAATGGGAGCAAAGGCAGGTTTAGTTGCCACAGATGAAAAAACCATTGCTTACCTTAAAGATCGCGAATTTGCGCCTAAAGGTGGTGATTGGGAACAAGCAAAAGCCGCTTGGAAATCATTAACAACTGATGAAAATGCTATTTTCGATGCTTATGTCGAATTAAATGCACAAGATATTGCGCCGCAGCTAACTTGGGGAACTAATCCGGGACAAGTTGTAGCCATTGATAAGCCTATTCCTAATCCTAATGATGAAAAAAACGCAAATATAAAAGCATCAATTGAAAAAGCTCTGGCATACATTGGGCTTGAAGCGGGTACTTTGATGACGGATGTTAATATCGACAAAGTCTTTATCGGTTCCTGTACCAATTCTAGAATCGAAGATCTTCGCTCTGCCGCCATATTTGCTAAAGGTCAAAAAGTCGCTAAAGGCGTTACTGCCATTGTGGTGCCAGGTTCTGGCCAAGTAAAACTTCAAGCTGAAGCGGAAGGGTTAGATAAAATTTTCATTGATGCTGGATTTGAATGGCGTCTACCAGGCTGCTCTATGTGCTTGGCGATGAATGATGACAGATTATCTAAAGGTGAGCGCTGCGCTTCTACGAGTAATCGAAATTTTGAAGGTCGTCAGGGTAGAGGAAGTCGTACTCATTTAGTTAGTCCCGCAATGGCTGCTGCTGCTGCGATAGCAGGACATTTTGTTGATATTCGGCAAAGTCACCTTATTCATTCTGACATCAAGGAGGCTTAAACTTATGAATGCCTTTACCCAACATACAGGTCTTGCTGCTGTGCTAGATATTACCAATATCGACACAGATCAGATCATACCTAAGCAATTTTTATCGAAAGTGACTCGTGATGGTTTTGGCGTGCATTTGTTCCATGATTGGCGTTATTTGAATGAGGCTGGAACTGAAAACAACCCTGATTTTGAGCTGAATAAAACGCGTTTTAAAAGTGCTTCTATTCTTATATCAGGAGATAACTTTGGCTGTGGTTCGAGCCGTGAACATGCACCGTGGGCACTGGCTGACTATGGTTTTCGAGTCATTATAGCCCCAAGTTTTGCGGATATTTTTTATAATAATTCACTTAATAATGGCATATTAGTCATTGCTTTAGCAGAAGGTTCAGTTACCGAACTCATGACAGAAGTAGCAGATCATGAGGGCGCAAAAATACAAGTTGACCTAGAGCAGCAGAAGGTAGTTTCACCTTTAGGCAATGTGTTTACCTTTGATATAGCGTCATCAGCGAAACATAATTTACTGCATGGATTAGATGCTATTGGGCTTACTTTATCAAAGCAGCAACAGATCGCAGATTATGAGCAAACCATTCCCTCTTGGTATCGCTAAAAACTAGCGTACACATGTACTAAGGCTTTATTTATTTTAGCTAATTTTATCTTTTGATAAGGTTAGCTTTATTTTTTTTACTAGCGACAGATTAATTATATATTTAAAATCAATATGTTATACCTATTTATTTAAATCGGTATATGGGATATATCAAACTCGTAGCATTTTATGCTAATCAAGTATTTTTTTTTGAGAGTACTAGTGTTTTAGTGATTTTCGTTATTTAAAGTAAATAATATCAGTATGTTATACTTATGTGTAAAAATTAAAAAAGTCACTTCAGCGAGTTGTTTGTTGTTGGTGTACGCCACCGTAATGCATTAATATAGATTCACGTCACGTTTGCTTGTGTTTTATACTTGATTAATAGTGTTTAATTCTGTTTTTTCTTTATTGCTTGCAAAGATGTTCTGCTTAAGTAAACTCCTGAAAATTAAAATTTGAGTGAACACTCTTTTTGCTTTACATAATAAACAGAGAACAATAATGAAAACGCGTACACTGACGTTAGCCGTAGCATCGGCTCTTTTGGGGATGACTGCTCAGGTTCAAGCTGCCGGTTTCCAGTTGGCCGAAACATCTGCTACAGGTTTGGGGCGTGCGTTTGCTGGCGAAGCGGCGATGGCAGACAATGCTTCTGTTCAAGCTCGTAACCCTGCTATGTTAAGTTATTTAAAGGGGACTCAGGTTTCCGGTGGCGTGATTTATGTTCGCCCAGATATTGATGTGCCAGGAACAATCACACTTAAATCAACAAAGGTTAAAGATCAAACAATTCAAACTTCCTTTGCTGGTGATGCATATGATGTAGCCGACAGTGCTTATATTCCTAACTTTTACCTTTCCCATGAGTTAAATGAACACGTAGCAATAGGTTTAGCTATTAACTCTAATTATGGTTTATCAACAGGAGTTGAAGCCGATCATAATGCTGCTGCTTTTGGTAATAAAACATCCGTTAAAACCGTAGAGTTCAATCCTAATATTGCTTATCGAATCAATGATACTTTCACTTTAGGTGCTGGTTTACGCGTTGTTCACGGAAAAGGTGAGATTGGTGGTTCTACGCCTAAATGGTCAGATCAATTCAGACCTTCAATGCCAGAGCTACCGCCTGCTGGAATGGCATTAAAACAATTGGAGGGTGATGATTATGGATATGGCTGGCAAGTTGGTTCAAGTTGGCAAATTAATCCATCAAATCGTATTGGTTTGAGCTACCACAGTAACGTTGATTTAAATCTTGATGGTCATGCGTCTGGTGTTTTTTATTCTCAAAAAGGTGAGCAATTTGACGGTTATATTCCGTTAGAATTGCCTGCTTTTGCTGAATTAGCATCTTATCACCAGTTAACTGATAACTGGGCGATGCATGCCAGTGTCAATTGGACCGATTGGAGTTCATTTAAAGAGTTAACAGCTCATTTCCCAAGTGAGTCAAAACCTGTATCTCTATTGACAGGAAAGCCAATGGAATCAGATTTAATTAAGCAAGAAAACTTCAAAGATAACTGGCGTTTTGCATTAGGCACAACGTATCAGTTAAATCAACAAATGACGCTGCGTGGTGGTGTTGCTTATGATCGTAGTGCGGTATCAGATGAGCACCGTACAACAACCATTCCAGATTCCAATCGTTTGTGGTTCAGTGTAGGTATGGGTTATCAAGTGACTAAAGCCTTTGATGTTGATTTAGGGGTAACCTACATTCGATCTGTTGGTAGTGCCTCTATTACTGAAACAGTTCATTTGTCTCCAGTAACGCAAGTTGCATTTAATGGCGAAGCATCAGGTGATGTTGTGCTTGCTGGTTTGCAGATGAATTATAAGTTTTAAAAATGAGCTAAATTACATTAGTTAATTGGGCACCACTTAGCGGCAGGCAGGTGGTGCTTTTTTATTGATTATTTCATGGCTTTGTTTCGAAGTTGGATTAATTCTGAATGTCTTAAATGCAACAAATCAGCACTACGACGAATAATTTGATCTTCAAATTGACATAAATGGCCGTCTGCGTAGGCCAGTTTCCACATCGCAAGTACCAATTGTTGCTTTTGCTCTAAGCTAAATTCTTCATTAACAATGGAAGTAAATTCAAATAATGAAGTGGCATTCGCTTTATTATTTTTCGCTTCATTGATAAGCGTATCTGACTCTTCACAAGAAAGATTGAGCGTTGTTTGTAATATTTCTGGCAGCATTTGTGCTTCTTCTATAGACAACTCATCATCAGCATCAATGACTTCAAGTAGCATACTGATTGTTGCAAGGTGCAAATTATGCTGTTTTTGCTCTGGCGATTGATGTTGAAAGCTCGTTTGGAGTATTCGTTTTAGTTTGTTAAACATAGAATAAGAAAATGCTGCAAATAAGATTTATTTTAGCACAATACAAGAGGGTAAGGGTGTTGCTGTTTTTTGTTCTATTTGGGCTAACACTTTAAGATTTTATAATAGAAGTTGAGCTTTTTTAATATACCATCACTTTATAAATAAGGCTTTCAGAGGGATTGTTGACAGTGTGAAACTAATAAAAACATCATTCGACGCTTTGTATTTGAATATTGAGTGGTATATAAATAAGCATAAAAATCAATTAGATAAATAGTTATCTTGTAACTTCTCAATAACCTGTGGCAGGCTGACTTTTTTGCAACACCAGATCGCC
>SAMEA5043655__coassemble_153_pt1 | contig 14836 bp, 9 predicted proteins | sample SAMEA5043655__metabat2_high_PE_003 | metagenome-assembled genome bin SAMEA5043655 (sample SAMEA5043655) | Gadus morhua
AAAATTGCTGTTAATTCGAACAAAACGTGATAAATCTACGTCAACAGAGCCTAGGGATTAATTAACTCTTTTAACGTGCCAAATAATTCAACCAACTCAATGGGCTTGGTAATGTGCGCATTCATGCCTGCTTGCAGACTCTTTTCTTTGTCGCCAGACATGGCATGCGCCGTCATCGCAATAATGGGCAGTTCATCCATGCTGTAAATTTTACGAAGCGCTTTGGTGGCGGTTAAACCATCCATTATTGGCATTTGAATGTCCATTAATACCGCATCAAATTTTTCTTTTTCTATTACCTCTAATGCCTCTTGACCATCGCCTGCAATAACGACTTCATAACCATCACTTTTTAATAATTCAGAGGCAATTTGTTGGTTGATAAAGTTATCTTCAACCAATAACACCTTGCCTTTAATTGGTTGCTCGGCAGCAGTCGTTGTATCTTCAACTATGATCTCATTCAATTCCTCAATTTTAGTGGTGAAGGCATTGGATATTTGCTCAAACAGCACCGAAGCTTTAAAGGGTTTTTGCAATACGGTATAAACGAGATTAGTGGTTAGTGCACTTTGTAATGGCTCAGTTGAGTATGCGGTCATCATAATCACCACTGGCGCTTTGGCTAATTTGCCTTCAACCAACAAGTTATTGATAGCTTCAAGCACTTGCTGACCGTCCATTTCTGGCATCATCCAATCTAATAACACTAAATCAATTGGGCTTTGCTGTAATCGATAAAGGGCTTCTGCACCGCTTGCAGCGGTTGCCACATCAAAATTAAAACTGCGCATCGCCGAGGAATACATTTGCAATGCCGATGGATTATCATCCACCACTAATGTGTTTAGTCGGCCTAGTTGGTGAGGTTCTTTTAAATCCAAAGTATCAACGGCGTGTTCTACCTCTAAACTCACGGTAAAACTGAACGTCGAGCCAATGCCCGGCTCACTTTGCACTTGAAACTTACCCCCCATCATAGATACCAGATGTTTACTAATTGATAAGCCAAGCCCTGTACCGCCGTATTTTCTAGTGGTTGAACCGTCCGCCTGTGAGAAGGCATCAAACAAATGACTTTGCTGCTCTTTGGTTATGCCGATACCACTATCTCGCACCCAGAATTTAAGGGTGATACGATCATCACGTTCACCTAAATCTTCACAACCAAGTTCAATCTCACCTTTTGAGGTGAATTTCACCGCATTTGACAGCAAATTAATTAGAATTTGCCCAAGTCTTAAGGGATCACCTTTTAAAATCAAATCTGCATTCACTGGTGCGTAAAGCAATAATTCTATGCCTTTTTCTTGAGCTCTAATGGCATTTAAATCCAGCGCATGTTCAAGCACTTTATCCAGCGAAAATGCCACTTTTTCTAAATCGAGTTTTCCCGCCTCAATTTTAGAGAAATCGAGAATATCATTAATAATTCGCAGTAATGATTGAGCTGAATAGCTGGCTTTATCTAAATAATCTGTTTGTTGGACGGTTAACTGGGTTCGTCCTGCCAACTGCAACATGCCAATAATGGCATTCATTGGAGTACGAATTTCATGGCTCATATTGGCAAGAAATTCACTTTTATAAAGGTTGGCAAGCTCTGCATCTTGTTTAGCTTCAAGTAACGCCACTTCATTACTTTTATGGCGCGTAATATCTTTGTGAGTTCCAAGCATTCTGACGGGCTGATTGTTTGCCGTAAACTCAACCACTCGGCCACGCGAAAGCACCCAATGATACTGACCATCTTTGCCTTTCATGCGAAATTCAACTTCATAGGCACCGATAGGATCAGCTAAATACTGCTCACGATATGATTCCACTCGAATTTTATCGTCAGGATGAATCAGACTATCTATGGTTGTTAAAAGTGCAGGGAATTCATCAAATTTATAGCCAAGCATTGAATAGTAAGCTGGGTTACAAATAATCTGCTCCGAATCCAGATACCAATCCCACAGTCCGTCTTCCACCGCATCCATGGCAAGATGGTAGCGTTCTTCAGATAATCTTAGCTGTTCAGCAGATTCATATTCTCGCGTGACATCACGCCATACGGCAATTAACCCAAGCAGTTCACCACGGCGATTATAAAATGGAATTTTCACCGTATCTAACAGCACTGACTTGCCTGACACTTCGACTTTTTCTTGGTAGCGGAGCGGCAATCTGTCTTTTAATACTTGTTCATCTTCACTGCGAATACGCTCGCCTTGCTCTGGTGAAATAAGCTCCTCAGGTGACAGACCTAGAATTTCACTTTCGGTAAAACCTAACATGCGTTCGGCAGACTTGTTGCAGCCTAAGTAATGTCCTTCTTTATCTTTAAACACGATGGCTTCAGGGATTGAGTCAAGCAGCGATCGTAAAAGCGCGAATTCCCGCTCCCGCCTTTCGGTGGTTTCTTTAAGCCTTTCTGTGCGCCTTGCGACGAGTTTATCAAGCCGCTTATTTTGCTCCGCAAGATGCGACGTATACTGCTGGTTTTCTTCAAAAATACGGCTAACCAACAAAAACCAAGGCTCCCAGCCTGGAGTAATTTTTTTCGGCGGCTGACGGGGCTCAATAGAGCATGCTTCTAAGTGTTCTAATAAGCGAGACGCAGGATTCACAAAGGAGCGACGGGTTTGCCAATGCACTATAGTTACCAATAAAGAAAGCGCCACCACCACCAGCCAAAAAGTGATTTGTAATTTTTGCCATGAATGGTGATATAAATCGTCAATATTTTGTATATAAAGCAAACGCCACGGCGCATTGTGAAGCGCAATAGCATGGATATAGTAACCATTTTTTACAAACCCATCTTCTGCATCAAATAATTCTGATTCAGGAAAGGTATGTAATTCAGCAGGCAATCGCTGACTTATGTGAAATGCACGGTTTAAATTATCATCCTGAAAATCACTGTGGGACAAAATATTGTTACTTTGATCAAGTAACATTACCGTTCCGGGCATCTTAAAATAGGTTCGAATTTGTTTGGCAAGAGAAGCCAAAGTCATATCAAGATTAATGGAGCCAATAAATTCGTCTTTAAGGTAGATTGGTACACCTAATGTTGTCAGTAGTCCTTTTCCTGCGGGATCGACGTAAGACTCACTCCAAAAAACATTACGCTGAGGATTCATGGCAGGCGTTGCTAGCTGAAATTGCTTTTTATTTAGCAGTTCTTCTCGAAAATGCTGCCCATCCTTAGGCCAAGGGAAATACGACATGATGCGCCGCTTTGAAATATAGTAAATGGCAGATGCTTTCGGTGCCGATTCCATAGCAACAGGAAAGGATAAGGACAATTCAAATAGCATTTCAAGTTCTTGATAAAACTTATCACTGCGTCCAACCAGCGAACCTTTACCACTGATACGCCCCATATTGGTAAAAGGTTTACCGCTTTGAGCATAACTTGGCTCTAAAGTGAAATAATCACCCATTTCATTGAATTTTTCGTATTTTGGCAGACTATCTTGTCTTACCATTTCCCCAAGACGCAAATGATCAATTGCAATATTTCTTAGGCTTTTTACCGCACGAATACTGGATTCAAGTAATAAATCAATCTGTTTTACATGGCGATCAACCTGCTCTTGACGTTGATCCATGATCTGCTCTTTTTCATTTTCAAAAGCAAGCCCAGCGGTGATTAGCGCCATAACAATCACGCCGATATAGGTATAAAAAACAGCGCGGTTATAATTTCGTTGAATAGGAGATTTTAATTGAAAATCCGAATCAAAGGATTTCATCAGCTACCTTGTGATACTTGGTAGATCAAGGACATGAGTGGAATCATACCAAGCTAGCTTAGTGAGACTCAAGTAACTTCCCGTTTACGGGATTGTTAATACAAAAAACCCGCCGAAGCGGGTCTTTTTAGCGATAACTTAGAAGAATTTAAAATTACTTCTTAGCAGCGTTTTTAGCTTTAGTGTCAGCAATAACAGTTTCAGCTACGTTATTTGGACATGGTGCGTAGTGTGAGAACTCCATAGAGAACTGACCGCGACCAGAAGTCATAGTACGTAGTTGACCGATATAACCAAACATTTCAGCAAGCGGTACGTCAGCCTTGATGCGAACGCCAGTTAAACCCGCTTCCTGATCTTTGATCATGCCGCGACGACGGTTTAAGTCACCGATAACATCACCAACGTGATCTTCAGGAGTGAATACGTCAACCTTCATGATAGGCTCAAGCAATTGTGGCTTAGCCTTAGGAATTGATTGACGGAAAGCGCCTTTAGCAGCGATTTCAAACGCGATAGCTGAAGAGTCAACTGCGTGGTAAGAACCATCGAACAATTCAACTTCAACGTCAAGAACTGGGAAGCCAGCTAGAGTACCAGTGTGCATCATAGATGCGAAACCTTTCTCAACTGCAGGCCAGAATTCTTTAGGTACGTTACCACCAACAACTGAAGAGGTGAAAGTAAAGCCTGAATTTGGCTCACCTGGCTTGATGCGGTAATCAATCTTACCGAATTGACCAGAACCACCTGATTGCTTCTTATGGGTATAAGAATCTTCAACTGGCAAAGTGATGGTTTCACGGTATGCAACCTGTGGAGCACCTACAATTAAGTCAACACCATGAGTACGCTTCAGGATGTCTACTTTAATGTCTAAGTGTAATTCACCCATACCTTTAAGGATGGTGTCACCCGTTTCTTGATCAGTTTCAACTAGGAATGATGGATCTTCAGCAACCATTTTACCTAGTGCAATACCTAATTTTTCAGAAGCAGTTTTGTCTTTTGGCGTTACCGCAATAGAGATTACTGGATCTGGGAAGATCATTGGCTCAAGAGTACATTCGTGCTTAGGATCACAAAGAGTGTGACCAGTTTGAACGTTCTTCATACCCACAACAGCGATAATGTCGCCTGCTTGTGCGTAGTCAATTTCGTTACGGTCGTCAGCGTGCATTTCAACCATACGGCCAATACGTTCAGTCTTACCAGTAGCACTGTTAAGGATGGTATCGCCTTTCTTCATCTTACCTGAATAGATACGTACGAAAGTAAGCGCACCGAAACGGTCATCCATAATCTTAAATGCTAATGCGCGCAAAGGCTCATCAATAGATACAGTTGCAACTTCACCAGTTTCTTCACCAGTTTCTGGATCAGTCAGTGGTTGCGGCACAACTTCGATAGGAGAAGGCAGATAATCAACAACGCCGTCTAATACCAACTGCATACCTTTGTTCTTGAACGCAGATCCACAGAAAGTTGGGAAGAAATCAAGGTTGATAGTACCTTTACGGATACAACGCTTTAGGTCTTCAATAGAAGGCTCAGTGCCATCCATATAAGCTTCTAATAAATCGTCGTCCTGTTCAACAGCTGTTTCGACTAGCTGTTCACGGTATTCTTCAACTAGGTCAACCATATCTTCTGGAATTTCTTTGATTTCAAAGTTTTCTGGTAAACCAGAATCATCCCAAACGATAGCTTGACGAGTTAATACGTCAACCACACCTACGAACTCGTCTTCACGGCCAATAGGTAAAGTCATAACTAATGGTTTTGCACCTAATACGCGCTTGATTTGCTCAACAACGCGTAAGAAGTCAGCGCCCATACGGTCTAACTTGTTAACGAAAATAATACGGGCAACTTCAGATTCGTTAGCATAGCGCCAGTTAGTTTCTGATTGAGGCTCTACACCGCCTGAACCACAGAATACACCAACACCACCATCCAATACTTTTAATGAACGGTATACTTCAACAGTGAAGTCAACGTGTCCTGGAGTATCGATAACGTTAAAACGGTTACCTTTCCAAAAACAAGTTGTTGCAGCAGATTGAATGGTAATACCACGCTCAGCTTCCTGATCCATGAAGTCCATGGTAGACGCACCGTCGTGAACTTCACCCAGCTTGTGGATTTTACCTGTGAGCTTAAGGATACGCTCGGTGGTCGTGGTTTTACCCGCGTCAACGTGAGCGAAAATACCAATATTTCTGTATTTTGATAAGTCGGTCATGATTCAACTTTATTGATTAGTTAAGAAAGTAGACGGAGTATGCCACAAAACAGGCAAACCACACATCAGATTATTTAAGGCGCATATTGTAAAGATCAATAAAGCGACCTGCAAATTTAGTCAGCATATTTTAGTAATTAGATCGTAAATATGAGAGTTTATAACGATATATAAACTGATTTTGATGTAGATATTCGACTTAATGAGATTCAAGTATGGGTTACTTACAATGAATAGGGCGGATTGAAGGATTGTTTGTACCTAAAATCGAGCAGATTAAAATGAATTAAAGTAGTCTTACCATCAATGGCTCAAAATCAAATTAGGTTCTATTATTTTGTTAAATATTAAATGGCATGTTCCTCAAAATATTGGCTTTGCTATTACTACACGTCAAGGTGGTGTGAGTAAGGTGCCTTTTGATAGTCTCAACTTAGGTATGCATGTTGGCGATTTAGCAGAAGATGTGCAACACAATAGAGATTTAGCAGAAAAAAAACACCATATGCCCTCGTCACCTATCTGGCTTGAGCAAGTTCATGGCACCAATATTATCGATTTAGAACAAACTCATTTGAAAGAAAATCACACTTTCATTGCCGATGGCAGTTATAGCAATCAAATTGGCAACGTCTGCACTGTGATGACAGCCGACTGTTTACCATTATTACTCTGTAATAAACAAGGCACTGAAGTTGCTGCTGTGCACGCAGGTTGGCGAGGCTTATGTAATGGCGTAATTGAATCTGCACTTAAAAAATTTAACGTAAATGCCAATGATATTTTAGCGTTAATAGGGCCTTGTATCGGCCCGCAAGCTTTTGAGGTTGGACCTGAAGTTCGTCAGGAATTTATGAATTTTTCACAACAATCACAAGGTGCTTTTATTGCTAAAGAAAACAATAAGTATTTAGCTAACCTTCCTTTATTAGCAGAACAGCGTTTAGCCAATTTTGGCGTTAACGAAATCACTCATACCAACCTTTGTACCTTTTCAAATTCCGAACTTTTTTTCTCATACCGTAAAACGCCAATCACCGGCAGAATGGCTTCATTTATTTGGTTAAGTTAACCACTTGATTTAGCGATATCATTCTTATTTACAATGGTTTTATCCTTCGTTTCATAACTTTAGAATTTTTAATGCTAAAAACAGCAATAAATTCAAATGGCCATATTTTCTATTAACTTGATTCTGCTTAAATTAGGTTCATATTTAATGTAGTGTTAGCGGCATGTGAACGTAACAGCAATTATTTGTAATCATGTTATATTATTAGCGTTCGTCAAATTTAGGCTGTTAATAACACGCAAATTCAACATTCTTGATGCAGTACCTTCATTCTAAAATTAAACATAAATAAAAATTGAGAGGAGTCTTGCCGTGCTAAAAGGATACCGTAAGCATATCGCGGAGCGCGCCGCAGAAGGCGTAGTACCAAAGCCACTTGATGCGCAACAAGTCGCAGAATTACTTGAATTATTAAAAACGCCACCAGCAGGTGAAGAGCAATTTATTCTGGATTTATTAGAAAATCGCATTCCCCCCGGTGTTGATGAAGCTGCCTACGTCAAAGCAGGTTTTTTAGATGCCGTAGCTAAAGGTGATATAACATCGCCTATTTTAAACTCCAAACGTGCCGTTGAACTTTTAGGCACCATGCAAGGCGGCTACAATATTTCGCCGTTAGTTGATCAATTAGATAATCCTGATCATGCGGCTCTTGCTGTTAAAGCGTTATCTCAAACGCTATTAATGTTTGATGCTTACCATGATGTGGTTGATAAAATGAATGCAGGTAACGCATTCGCTAAACAAATCGTGGAATCATGGGCAAATGCCGATTGGTTTTTACAGCGACCAAAATTGGCTGACAAAATCACGCTAACTGTCTTTAAAGTCGCAGGTGAAACTAACACCGATGATTTATCTCCTGCCCCTGATGCATGGTCACGCCCAGATATTCCACTTCACGCATTAGCCATGCTGAAAAATGCGCGCGATGGTATTACGCCAGATGAAGCTGGAACAATCGGCCCCATAACAACAATAGAAAAACTCAAGCAACAAGGTCATCCATTAGTGTATGTTGGTGATGTTGTGGGAACAGGATCTTCGCGTAAATCAGCAACTAACTCAGTGCTTTGGTTTATGGGTGAAGATATTCCTTTTGTACCTAATAAGCGATCTGGCGGTTTTTGTTTTGGTGGGAAAATTGCGCCAATTTTCTTTAATACCATGGAAGATGCAGGCGCTCTGCCTATTGAGCTTGATGTTAACTTAATGGAAACCGGTGATGAAATTGATGTCTATCCCTATAAAGGCGAAGTTAAGCGCCATGGTACCGATGAAGTTATCTCAACATTTTGTTTAAAAACCCCCGTTATTCTTGATGAAGTGCGTGCGGGCGGCAGAATTCCATTAATTATTGGTCGTGGTTTAACTGATCGTGCTCGCGAAACATTAGGACTTGAAGCATCAAAGGTTTTTGTTAGACCAAAAGATGTTGCTGATACTGGAAAAGGCTATACTCTAGCCCAAAAAATGGTTGGTAAAGCCTGTGGCGTAGACGGTATTCGTCCAGGACAATACTGCGAGCCTAAAATGACGTCTGTTGGCTCACAAGATACTACTGGCCCTATGACGCGAGATGAGCTTAAAGATCTTGCCTGCCTTGGTTTTAGTGCCGATTTAACCATGCAGTCATTTTGTCATACTGCCGCTTACCCTAAGCCCATTGATGTAAATACTCACCATACGCTGCCTGACTTTATTATGAATCGTGGTGGCATATCCTTAAAGCCGGGCGATGGTGTTATTCATTCATGGCTTAATCGCATGCTTTTACCTGATACAGTGGGTACTGGCGGTGACTCTCATACTCGCTTCCCAATAGGGATCTCATTTCCTGCAGGCTCTGGTTTAGTTGCATTTGCTGCCGCGACAGGGGTTATGCCTCTTGATATGCCTGAATCAGTGTTAGTTCGCTTTAAAGGTAAAATGCAGCCGGGAATAACCCTTAGAGACTTAGTTCATGCCATTCCTTACAAAGCCATTGAAATGGGACTATTAACCGTAGAGAAGAAAGGTAAGAAAAATATTTTCTCTGGGCGTATTCTTGAAATTGAAGGATTAGAAGATCTTAAAGTTGAACAAGCATTTGAGCTTTCCGATGCTTCAGCCGAGCGCAGCGCAGCAGGATGCACTATTAAACTAAATAAAGCGCCAATTATTGAATACCTAAATTCAAATATTATTATGCTCAAATGGATGATTACCGAAGGTTATGGTGATACTCGAACTTTAGAGCGCCGAATTCTAGGAATGGAAGAGTGGATTGCTAATCCTGAATTAATGACCGCAGACAAAGACGCTGAATATTGTGAAATCATTGAAATTGATCTGGCGAATATTCATGAGCCCATTTTATGTGCACCTAATGATCCTGACGATGCAGTGTTATTGTCTAAGGTTGCTGAAACCAAAATCGACGAAGTATTTGTTGGCTCTTGCATGACAAATATTGGTCATTTTCGTGCTTTAGGAAAGATCCTTGATAAATTCACCGCAGCCCTTCCTACTCGACTATGGGTTGCACCGCCAACAAAGATGGATAAAGATCAACTCACCGAAGAAGGCTATTATGGCATTTTCGGACGTGTTGGTGCTCGAATTGAAATTCCAGGTTGCTCTTTGTGTATGGGAAATCAGGCTCGTGTTGCCGAAGGTGCTACTGTTGTATCAACATCAACACGAAACTTTCCAAACCGTTTAGGTACTAACGCAAATGTGTATTTAGCTTCTGCGGAATTGGCAGCAGTTGCAGCGCTACTTGGACGACTTCCATCACCTAAAGAATATTTAGAGTATGCGAAAGAATTGAATGCCACTGCTGCAGATACTTATCGCTACTTAAATTTCGATCAAATCGAGCATTACACTGAAAAAGCAAAGCATGTCATTTTTCAAACTGCGGTTTAATTTGAATAGCTAGGTTTTAATAATCTACGTTGGCTAGTTTTTGCTAAAAAAAGAAGAGCCTTGTGCTCTTCTTTTTTTATTTGAATATTGGTTCTCAAACTGGCTTAACTGATTTAATCGAAAACGCTATCTTCAGCAAGATCTCAGACTAATTTCTCCACCAATAAAGGTTTCAATGCCTTTCTCTGTTTCTAATAAAACAGCTCCCTGCTTATTAATACCTTGGCATATACCTTCAATTTCATGCTCACCAAGCAATAATTTTACTGGCTTTTGATAGAACAGATCCCACTTTTTCCACTGTGCAAGAAATGGAGCTAGGCCTTGAGATTCAAATAATTGCAAATCGATTTTAAGCTGCTGCTGAAGCTGAATAATTAAATCTGTTTTATCAATGTGATTTATTGCTGAGGATAAATCATTCCATGGCTGATCAATGTTTTTTCCCTGCTCTTCAGACATGGCAAGGTTAAGTCCTATACCAATAATCAGTTTACATTCGCTATCAACTTGGCCGGTCATCTCAACTAGAATGCCCGCTAATTTTTTATTATCTAGGTAAACATCATTGGGCCACTTCAAACCAATTTGACCGACATTCATTTTTGATAATATTGATACAAGACTGCAACCAACAACAACAAGGCTTAAGCCCATAGTTTGCGATAGCCCTTGCTCAAACTGCCACAATAAAGAGAGATATAAATGATTAGCATAGGGCGATACCCAAGTTCGCCCCCGACGGCCACGCCCTGCCGATTGATATTCCGCAATACAAAGATCGCCACTTTTTAATTCGTCAGCATGCTCAAGCATAAAAGCATTGGTACTGTTGATTTCGTCAAAATAAAAGCAGCGATTATCAATATCCTCAAGCAGCTTTTTTTCATCCACAAGATAAATAGGTTTAGATAATTTATATCCCTTCCCTTTCACTGAGAAAATAGTGACGCCATAATCAATTAAACTTTCAATGTGCTTATTCACTGCTGCGCGGCTAATATTTAGCTTGGATGCAATCGCTTCGCCAGAAACAAAACCATTACCAATGAGACAAGTTAAAATAGCGCGTTTTCTTTTCCAATGATCGTTCATTTGTTGTCTCCATTAGCGTTAATAATCACTTCATGGCTTGTGGGCGTTTTATGTAAATCAAATTCTGCCACAGCTTGCTTGAGCATAATATCAACATGATCTAGCTCAGGGATATTCTGCCCAAGAAATCCTAAAGCAGCTTGAAGGGTTTTATGAGATTTATGCTTATCAATTGGCGTCGCATGATTTTGCTTTGACAGTTTATAGCCTTGACGAATGCTTGCTAAAGGTAAATGCAGCCAATCGGGAGATTTAAACCCAAAAAGCTGATACAAACTTTCTTGTCTAACCGTCGCTTCAATAAGATCGCAGCCTCTTACCACTTCGGTAACACCTTGATATGCATCATCTAACACAACCGCTAATTGGTAGGCATATAAGCCATCACTGCGCTTGATAATAAAATCTTCCCCAGCAAATGCTAATTCAGTGGTGATGTTACCCATTAATTGATCTGTAAATTGATTTACTTCAGCAGTATTTTTAATGCGAATTGCACCCGTTAATAAAGAACAATTTTTATTACCGCAACGCCCATCATAAATGCCTCCCATTGCTTTTATTTGCTTACGAGTGCATTGACAGTAGTAAGCACGCTTTTGCTTAATCAATTCATCTAAGTGAGCTTGGTAGGCATCAAAGCGTTGACTTTGATAAACAATTTCACCATCCCATTCAAAACCAAAGGCTTCTAAAGTGCGAATAATATCATTCGCAGCACCATCAACTTCCCTAGGTGGATCAATGTCTTCTATTCGAAGTTTCCATAATCCCTTTTGAGATCGCGCACGAAGATAACTACCTAAAGCAGCAACAAGGGAACCAAAATGAAGTGAGCCTGACGGAGATGGCGCAAAACGGCCAATATAAGGAGAGGTATTTATTTTCTTATCTCTAAAACAGCAAACAGTGCGGGCTAACCCGCACTTATTTCTGGTGATTATCCAGCCATTTGCTTTTCTTTAATTTCAGCAAGTGTTTTACAATCTATACACTGATCAGCAGTAGGTCGAGCCTCAAGACGACGAATACCGATTTCGATACCGCAAGATTCGCAGAAGCCAAAATCATCTTCTTCAATTTTTTGCAGTGTCTTTTCAATCTTTTTAATCAGTTTACGTTCTCTATCACGAGCACGTAACTCTAAACTGAACTCTTCTTCTTGAGCTGCACGGTCAACAGGATCTGGGAAGTTGGCCGCTTCATCCTGCATGTGGTTAAGAGTGCGATCCACTTCTTCGCGTAATTGGTTACGCCATGCATCAAGAATAGTCTTGAAATGACCCATTTGGCGGTCATTCATATATTCCTCACCAGCTTTTACCTGGTAAGGTTCTACACCTGCGATAGCGAGAACGCCAAGTTTTTTAGTGCCTTCAGGCATAACGCATCTCCTGTGATCTTTTGCGTTGTAGCGCGTCTGTTTCAGAACGGCCGCTATCTATATCAGAATCTTCACACCTAGGCAAATTTTTTGCTTCACCTTTAAATAGTTATTTGACTATGTCTTCTATTTATTAAAAATTCAAATTTTGCTCTCATTTTTATACTAATATCTGACAAACCCGATTAATCTTGATGCCAAGGAGAGATAGCTCACAGCCATAAGCCAAAACTTCAACCCCATGATTTACCGCTCTTTTAAACAATTTAGCATATTCCTCATCAATGTGCTTTGCGATTGAGATATAATCTATTCCTGAATGTTGCACCACAAAGAGGAGCACCGCACGTTTTCTTTGCGTTACAATTTGCATCAGCTCCCTTAAATGCTTCTGTCCCCTTTGAGTTACCGCATCTGGAAAGTAACCACAATCGCCCTCAAGTAGAGTGCAACTTTTAACTTCGATGTAACAATCAGCTTTATCATCAGCCGTTAGTAAAAAATCGATTCGGCTATTTTCTTCACCGTATTTCACTTCCCTTTGAAGCTTGGTGTAACTTTGTAGCTCTTTTATGACACCATTATTTATGGCCTCTTCAGCAAGAGCATTGGCCCTATGAGTATTGACCCCAATAATATGACTACTTGGCGTTTCCATTAGTTCAAAAGTGCAGGGATATTTTCGTTTAGGATTATTAGATCTAGAGAACCACACAGTTTCATTCGGGTATAAGCAATTTTTCATTGAACCTGTGTTTGGGCAATGAATCGTTATTTCACTGCCATCACTTAACTTTACATCAGTAAGAAAGCGCTTATAACGTCGAAGTAGTACGCCATTTTCAAGGGGTTGTTCAAATTCCATAGTATCTAATTCGTAATAGCCACTTGATTTGTAAGTAACTCAGCCTAACAAATATAAAATAAAGCGCTAACGACTTTTAGTTAATACTTGGCTGAAGTAAACTTTCGATTTCTTTAATTTAAAAAGGAATTTAGATGTTTGAATACATGACCGTTGATCTCACTTTTAATGCACCAGCATCAAATTGGGGAGACGCTGACGTCACTTTTGATGCAAACACTACTTTTATTCATATTCAAAAAGACTCTCCGTTACTGCAAATTCAAAAAGCAGCTCGCAAATTACGTACTCAAGGCATAAATCAGGTTCAGCTTACAGGTAAGTTATGGGATCTTGACAATCAATGGGCATTTGCTCAGGGCTTTGTCGATACCAAGCAAAAATTTGATTTGGTTTGGACTGGCGATGAAAAAATCCAAGAAACGCTAACTCAACGTCTTGAGTGCACAAGCTTTGCCCGTGAACTTATTAACGATACACCTGAAATGTTGCCACCAGCTGCACTTGCCCTAAGATCTGCAAAATGGCTAAAAGAGCTTGCGCCAAACAAAGTCAGTTATCGCATTATTGAAGGTGAAGCATTATTAGATGAAAAATGGATTGGGATCTACTCAGTTGGTCGAGGAAGTACTCGTCCACCAGCTATGCTTGAACTTGATTACAATCCGCTAGCTGATGATGCGCCTATATCCGTCGCCCTAGTGGGCAAGGGAATTACTTTTGACTCAGGTGGTTACAGCTTAAAGCCTTCTGCTGGCATGTTATCAATGAAAGCGGATATGGGTGGCGCGGCCTCCGTTGTTGCTGCTTTGGGTCTTGCGATAAAGCAAAATCTAAATCAGCGGATTAAATTGTACCTTTGCTGCGCAGAAAACTTAGTTAGTGGTCACGCCTATAAATTAGGGGATATTCTCACTTACAAAAATGGTGTTACCGTTGAAGTGGTCAATACCGATGCCGAAGGTCGATTGGTTCTCGCTGATGGTTTAATTGCTGCGTCAGAAAGTGGTGCTAAATTGATTATTGATGCTGCCACCTTAACGGGCGCTGCAAAAATGGCGGTTGGCAATATGTATAACGCCATTTTTTCTCCGCAATCAGAGATTCTTCACTTAGCCTATGAAAAAGCTGCTTCAGTTTCTGAACGCGTATGGGCTCTACCGTTAGAGTCTTGGCATAAAGATATGTGTCCATCTTTCTATGCTGATACAGCTAATAGTCGTGTTATGTCAGGTGGCGGTGCATCAAATGCAGCAGGATTTTTATGGCGTTTTGTATCTGGCGATGCCAAATGGCTGCATATGGATTTAGCTTCGGCCTTTGAAACATCCTCTTCAGCACTCAGAGATGCAGGTGCCACGGCCCATGGTGTTTTGACTATTGCTGAATTATTAAAGGACTAATTCGATTTATTTTTTAAGCATAAATTGAATTCTTTAGGTTGAGATGGCAAAAATTGCCAACTCAACCACTCTATTCATTTGACTGAATTTATTTTCTTGAAAAATCCACATTG
>SAMEA5043655__coassemble_160_pt1 | contig 14506 bp, 22 predicted proteins | sample SAMEA5043655__metabat2_high_PE_003 | metagenome-assembled genome bin SAMEA5043655 (sample SAMEA5043655) | Gadus morhua
AACGTAACAAAAAGTGCCGACAATGCAGCCCAACGGGTTCGTTTAACCGCTATTTCCTCATTGTTGCAAGACATGAACTTAGAATAACTAAGCATCATAACTCGCGCCGCGATAAAATTGCTTTTAATTCGAACAAAACGTGATAAATCTATGTCAACAGGGCCTAGGCTCAATAATTGATTTTATAAATTCTGTTGCCATCTTTTTGGGCGCCGCAATGTGGATATTATGCCCTGCGTTATCAATTAGCAGCAGGTTTATTTGTGCTTTTCGCTGCCAGTCGCATCCTAATTTAAAAAACTTTTTATCATTGCTTCCAACATAGAGCTGGCAGTTAATGTCATGTTGAGACAATTCATTTGGAACAAACCATAAATTCTCTTGAAAAGCTAAAGACGTTGACTGATAGCAATTAAGTAAAGCCTTTGAGTTATTATGGCTGCGCATCTCAATTAATTGTTTACGTTCAAATTCGTCAAGATCCTCAAAAACAGCTTGCTGATACCAAAACTCAAGAAAAGATTCTATTGGTAAAGACGCTAACTTATCAGCCCATTCCTTATCGTTTTGCTGACGCGCTAATTTATCCAGTACAGATAAAAGGCCTGGGTGACAAGATTCTAGCTGTAGGCTTAGTAATTTTTCTGGTGCTAACCTAGCGAGATGCAAAGCAATGCGTCCGCCAAGGGAATAACCAAACAAATGAAACTTAACGACTCCTAAACTTTCAAGATTTTCCAAAATGATTTCAGCGCAATCAATTAGTCCTGCAACAGGCAGAGTAATTTTGTCGCTATTTCCATGTCCTGGCAAATCAAAACAAATACAGTAAAAATCATTTTTTAAACATTCAATAAGCGGCAACCAATCTATTTTGGAGCCTAAAAAGCCATGGAGAAAAACAATCACTGGCAGTTTAACGTTTCCATGAACTTCATAATCAAGCAATGGAATGACTTGTAAGTTCGTCATTAAATTGCTCTTACCATTTTACTAATTGCCGAGATCTGATCACTTGCTTGATGAGAAGATACGGTCACTTCGATAACTGAAGCACCTTGATGATTAATCGCTTGCTCATACGCTAAATGAAAGTCATTCAGGCTAATCACTTGCACATAAGGTAACTCAAACATCTTGGCACCATGTTCAAAGTTAATACCATGACTTAAACGATAGTAATCAGCGCGAAGAGATTCATTAGGCACAGGCAGCAAATTAAAAATATTACCGCCATCGTTATTCAGAATAATAATAACAAATGGTGAGTGAATATCACGTGCTATGGCAAAAGAGTTGAGATCATGCAGCTGAGATAAATCGCCAATAATAAAAGTCGTTACTTCATTTGTCGCTAAAACAACACCGCATGCTGTTGCAAGCACGCCATCAATACCTGAAGCGCCACGATTTGTATAGATAGCTGGTGATTCCTGCCGCTTACAAATAGGCGCAAACATATCAAATAACCGAATAGGTAGACTATTTCCAATCACTAATTGCTTTGTTTGTTCACAGCTTGCAACGCACCTTACAATTTGAGCCTCACCAAACTCACCTTGATCAATATTTTCAATAAATAACCTTTCAAGTTGATGATTGTGATGATTTAGCGCTTCAGCCCAGTTAGCGTTGTTACTTACTTTCCATGGCAAGCTGACAAAGCTGCTAATATCACTGATCCAAACTTGCTTGTGGCTGTGACTTGGATCAAGTAGCTCTTGTACAGGGATAACTTGCCAATACTCCTGCCATTTTTGTTTAGCTAAATAATTAATTAAACGTTTTGAAAGTATACGCCCACCAAACACTATCACTTTTTCTGCTTTCTCAAGTAATTCGAGACTTTTTGGTGATTGAAGCAATTGATCAGTGTGTCCAACAGTATTTGAATTTTGTCTCAACTGTGACTGAGCATCAGTAAGCAAAGGCCAGTCGAGTAGTCTAGCAAATTCAATTAAATCATTAGCATTCTCTTGGGGCAAAAGGATACCAGCAACAATAACGCCTTTCCCTTGGCTAAAACGATTAATGTCATTGAAACAAGGGAGTCCTAACAATTTTGTTTTACTAAATTTGCAGTATGCATTATCTGAGTAAAGCCAATTTTTTATCTCCGCTAAATAAGAATCAAAATTAACATAAAGGAATTTAGGATCATGATTAATCTCAGCAGGATATAAAGGTTCGCGATACATACAATTGATATGCACAGGCTGAGTTTGATTTGAAATTAGCTCATCGATACGGCTAAGCAATGCTTGCGGCGGCAGACTTAAGTCAGGGGTAGGTAAATTTAAGGACTTGGCATAACCTGCAAAAATACCCTCTTGTAAAATGGCCTGATTAGCTCCGCACTGAAGCAACTCTGGCGGCCTATCACCAGATAAAATAATTAAAGGTACCTTAGTTAACCAAGCTTCAATTATTGCTGGGTATAAATTAGCAACGGCAGTTCCTGAAGTTGTAATAACAGCAACAGATCTATGACTTGCCTTTGCAAGACCCAAAGCCATAAACCCAAGTCCGCGTTCATCAAAATGAACATGTTTCTTTAATTTGGATTGACTTACAGCAAGGGTCAACGGAGATGAACGAGAACCAGGAGCAATACAAATATCTTTAACGCCGAGGCGTGCTAACTCATCAAGGATAAGTGTCGCCCATAATAAGTTTAATTCTGCCATCCGCTCAGCTTGCATAGTAAAATACCATTAAATATGATTTTGTAATTAACTCAGCATTGAAGTTATTGCAAAATATCAAAAGTTGAATTGAACCGAATTTTACATCGAATTGCTAAACTAAGGATATTGGAATAACGCCACTAATATGTTTAGTCGATTAAAAGTCATTTTTTAAGGGATATGTGTTGTTAAAAAAATACATTGTTGCACTGGATCAAGGTACCACAAGCTCTCGCGCTATCGTATTTGATCATGATGCAAATATCGTTGCAACGTCTCAGCGAGAGTTTGCACAAATTTACCCAAATCCAAGCTGGGTTGAACATGATCCTATGGAGATTTGGTCAAGTCAAAGTTCCACATTAATAGAAGCGCTAGCTAGAGCGGGAATTTCAAGTAAGGACGTCGCGGCTATTGGTATAGCCAATCAACGTGAAACTACAGTGCTTTGGAATAAACACACAGGCAAACCAATTTACAATGCCATCGTTTGGCAATGTAGGCGAAGCAGTGACATTTGTGAGCAATTAAAAACTCAAAATATTGAAAAAGAAATTAAAGATAAAACGGGCCTAGTATTAGATCCCTATTTTTCAGCAAGCAAAATAAAATGGCTATTAGACAATGTGCCCAATGCAAGAGATCAAGCCGAAAAAGGAGAATTACTCTTTGGTACCATAGACACTTGGTTAGTATGGAAGCTAACAGAAGGCAAAGTCCATGTGACCGATCCCACTAATGCATCACGTACCATGCTTTATAATATCCATAAGCAGTGCTGGGATGATTCATTACTTGAACTTTTTAGCATTCCCAAAAATATCTTGCCAAGCATTAAGCCATCATCAGTTATCTATGGCACAACCAGAATAACAGGGCAAGGCTATGACATTCCTATAGCCGCTATTGCAGGCGATCAGCAAGCCGCATTATTTGGGCAATTATGTACTGAACAAGGCATGGTTAAAAATACCTATGGCACAGGTTGTTTTTTATTGATGAATACAGGAATAAAAGCCGTATCATCAAAACATGGGTTATTAACAACCATAGCCATTGGTTCAAAAGGCGAAATCAATTATGCCCTTGAAGGCTCAGTTTTTATGGGCGGTGCAACCATTCAATGGCTAAGAGACGAGCTTGGATTAATTCAAGATGCAAAAGATACTGAATACTTTGCATCCAAAGTTGCAGACTGCGCTGATGTTTACCTTGTTCCAGCATTTGTAGGATTAGGAGCGCCATATTGGGATCCCCATGCAAGAGGGGCTTTAGTAGGACTAACTAGAGGTTCCAACCGAAACCATATTATCCGAGCTGCATTGGAATCCATTGCATATCAAAGTCGCGAGCTTTTAGATGCCATGCTCAAGGATGCTAAAATACCATTATTACAACTTAAAGTAGATGGCGGCGCCTCTGACAATAATTTACTGATGCAGTTTCAAGCAAATATTAGTAATGTCGAAGTGTTAAGACCGAAACTGACGGAAACAACAGCTATGGGAGCTGCGTTTTTAGCAGGGCTTGCAGTGGGATTTTGGGACTCAATAGAAGAGCTAAAAAATAAACTCGAAACAGAAAAATACTTCCAACCAAATATATCAAATGAGCAAAGAAACCAATTATTTAAAGGCTGGCAGCGCGCTGTAGCAAAAACAAGATCGAATTAACCCTAAGATCTATTTATACAGAAAAAGAGCATAAAAAAACCGGAACTTAGTTCCGGTTTTTCTAATAACCTGAGTCTTATTCAGCAGCAGCTTCTACTTCAACAGCTTCAGCAGCTTCTGGACGACCTACTAGTTCGATATAAGCCATAGGAGCTTTATCACCAGTACGTAGACCGCACTTCAGGATACGGGTATAACCACCAGGACGTTCCTGATAGCGTGGACCCAATTCAGTAAATAATTTACCTACAACTTCTTGATCACGAGTACGAGCAAACGCCAAACGACGATTTGCAACGCTATCACTCTTAGCAAGTGTTATCAGAGGTTCAACTACGCGACGTAATTCTTTCGCCTTAGCTACAGTAGTTTTAATCACTTCGTGACGAACTAAAGAACTTGCCATGTTACGAAACATAGCTTGACGATGACTACTATTACGGTTTAGTTGACGACCACTCTTACGATGGCGCATGACCTAATCCTTATAACCTAAATCTGTACAAGCAAGACTTATAGGTCGTCGGCTAAACTAGCTGGAGGCCAGTTTTCCAAACGCATACCTAATGAAAGTCCGCGAGATGCCAATACGTCCTTAATTTCAGTAAGAGATTTCTTACCTAAGTTAGGCGTCTTCAACAACTCAACTTCAGTGCGCTGTACAAGATCTCCGATGTAATGAATCGCTTCAGCCTTCAAACAGTTGGCTGAACGTACAGTAAGCTCTAAATCGTCGACAGGACGCAACAGAATCGGATCGAACTCTGGCTTTTCTTCTTTTTGTTCTGGCTCTGAAACATCACGCAGTTCAACAAAGGCATCTAACTGTTCAGCTAGAATAGTTGCTGAGCGACGAATCGCTTCTTCTGGGTCGATAGTACCATTAGTGGTCATATCAATTACCAGCTTATCTAAGTCAGTACGCTGTTCAACACGAGCTGCTTCAACGTTATAAGCGATGCGAGCAACAGGTGAGAAAGAAGCATCTACCAACAAACGGCCGATTGGGCGATCATCGTCTTCAGTTTGTGCACGGGCAGAAGCCGGTACATAACCACGACCACGCTCAACACGAATACGCATGTTGATGTCATTATTACCAGTCAAATGACAGATAATATGCTCAGGATTCATGATAGTAACATCACCATCATGGGTGATATCTGCTGCAGTAACAGGGCCTGCGCCGGACTTGCTTAAAGTAAGCATAGCCTCGTCTTTCCCTTCGATAACTACAGCTAAACCTTTAAGGTTTAGAAGTATCTCAAGGATATCTTCTTGAACGCCTTCCTTACTGCTGTATTCATGCAGCACACCGTCGATCTCGACTTCAGTAACTGCGCAGCCAGGCATAGACGACAATAGGATGCGACGCAACGCGTTACCTAAAGTATGGCCGAAACCACGCTCTAATGGTTCCAATGTAACCTTGGCACGAGTTGAGTTAACCTGCTCGATATCAACGAGACGCGGCTTAAGAAATTCTGTAACAGAACCCTGCATTGTGTCCTCTCTTGTTTGTTAGCTCTACTTTGAGTAAAGCTCGACGATCAGCTGTTCATTAATTTCCGCAGACAAATCGCTACGTTCTGGTAGACGCTTGAAAGCACCTTCCATTTTAGCATTGTCTACTTCAACCCATGTAGGCTTCTCGCGTTGATTTGACACTTCCAAAGCTGCTTTAATACGAGCTTGGTTACGTGACTTTTCACGGATGCTTACAACATCATTCGCAGACACTTTGAATGAAGGGATATTAACAACACGGCCGTTAACCAATACTGATTTGTGGCTCACCAACTGGCGAGATTCAGCGCGTGTTGAGCCAAAGCCCATGCGATAAACTACGTTGTCCAGACGGATTTCTAAAAGTTGCAGCAAGTTTTCACCTGTGTTGCCTTTTAGACGCGCAGCTTCTTTATAGTAGTTACGGAATTGCTTTTCTAGCACACCATAAATACGACGAACTTTTTGTTTCTCGCGAAGCTGAGTACCATACTCAGACAAACGAGGCTTACGAGCGCCGTGTTGTCCAGGTGCAGTTTCTAGCTTACACTTCGAATCGATTGCTCTCACACCGCTTTTTAAGAAAAGGTCTGTACCTTCTCGGCGGCTGAGCTTGAGCTTGGGACCCAAGTATCTTGCCATGATCTTTCTCCAACTATCCTAATATGAACGCGTTATACACGACGTTTCTTAGGAGGACGACAACCGTTATGAGGAATAGGCGTCACGTCGGTAATATTGGTTATTTTATAACCAACAGCGTTCAGCGCACGAATGGCTGATTCACGACCTGGACCTGGACCCTTTACGAAAACTTCAAGGTTTTTAACACCATAATCTTGAGCCATTTGACCAGCTCTTTCTGCAGCTACCTGTGCAGCGAATGGAGTAGATTTACGTGAACCACGGAAACCTGAACCACCTGCAGTAGCCCATGACAAGGCATTACCTTGACGATCAGTAATCGTCACGATTGTATTATTGAAAGATGCATGGATATGCGCCATGCCATCGGCAACCTGTTTACGTACGCGCTTACGCGGAGAACGTGACGGAATTTTAGCCATTTTCTACTACCTTCCCGTTACTTCTTAATTGGTTTACGTGGACCTTTGCGAGTTCTCGCATTAGTCTTAGTACGTTGCCCACGAAGGGGCAGGCTACGACGGTGGCGCAGGCCTCTATAACAACCAAGGTCCATAAGACGCTTGATGTTCATTGAAACCTCACGACGTAAGTCACCTTCTACAGTGTATTTAGCGACTTCTTCGCGTAGAGAGTCTATTTGAGCAGGGCTCAATTCCTTGATCTTAGCGTCTTCAGCAACTGAAGTAGCCGCGCAGATTGCTCTAGCGCGAGTACGACCAATGCCGAAAATTGCAGTCAATGCAATGACTGTATGCTTTTGATCAGGAATGTTAATGCCAGCGATACGGGCCACTATGCACTCCTTAAGTTAAAGGTCATCAGCGAAAAGCCCGAAAGGATACTCGACAGACAACATGTTTGCAATCATTTTTTGGTCAGCTCTTTAAATGAGAGAACTGACCAAGTATTTTTTAGCCTTGACGCTGTTTGTGTTTTGGTTCAACACAGATAACGCGTACAACGCCGCTACGCTTGATGATCTTGCAGTTACGGCAGATCCTCTTCACGGAAGCACGAACTTTCATTTCAACACTCCGTAAAAGCTATCTTATCGACCAAAGCGATCTAAATTCGCTTTGTTCACTAGATTCGCTTTTTTCATGACAGATTCATACTGATGAGACATCATATGAGTCTGTACCTGAGCCATGAAGTCCATGATCACTACTACCATAATCAGTAGCGAGGTACCGCCAAAATAAAACTGTACCTTCCAAGTGATTAACATGAACTCCGGAATTAAACAGATAAAAGTAATATACAACGCACCAGCTAATGTCAGGCGAGTCATTACTTTATCAATGTAACGCGAAGTCTGTTCTCCAGGACGGATCCCCGGAATAAACGCACCACTCTTTTTCAAGTTATCTGCTGTTTCGCGAGGATTAAACACCAACGCAGTATAGAAGAAACAGAAAAAGATAATTGCTGTCGCATACAACAATGAATAAAGCGGCTGTCCCGGTGACACAGCCAGTGAAAAATCACTTAACCATGACATCGAAGGATTCTGTCCAAACCATTGAGCCAAAGTACCAGGAAATAAAATGATACTTGACGCAAAAATCGGTGGAATAACCCCCGCCATATTCACTTTTAACGGTAGATGTGTTGACTGCGCAGCAAATACCTTACGGCCTTGCTGACGTTTTGCGTAGTTAACAACAATACGACGTTGTCCACGCTCCACAAACACCACGAAATAAGTTACAGCAAATACTATCACAGCAATTAGCAATAGTACTAGTACATTCAAATCGCCTTGACGTGCCTGCTCTGCTGTTTGACCGATAGCCTTTGGTAAACCAGATACAATACCTGCAAAAATCAGGATTGAAATGCCGTTACCAATACCTCTTTCAGTAATTTGCTCACCTAACCACATAAGGAACATAGTTCCTGTAATTAAACTCACAACCGCAACAAAGTAAAAACCAAATCCAGGATTGACCACAAGGCCAGGTACTAGATTAGGTAGACCTGTTGCTATACCGATAGATTGGAAAGTACCAAGTACTAACGTTCCCCAACGAGTATATTGACTGATTTTCTTTCGACCCGCCTCACCTTCTTTTTTGAGTTCAGCTAAAGCAGGATGAACGACAGTCAATAATTGCATGATAATCGATGCCGAAATATATGGCATGATACCTAATGCAAAAATTGAGGCGCGCTCAAGAGCACCACCCGAGAACATGTTAAACATGCCAAGGATAGTACTCTTTTGTTGAGCAAACAGCTCGGCTAATACGGCAGCGTCAATACCAGGAATCGGTACAAAAGATCCTGCACGGAACACAATAATTGCACCAATCACGAACAAAAGGCGTTGTTTCAGTTCAGAAAGTCCACCTTTCGCGCTTTTTAAATCAAGTCCTGGTTTTGCCATCGACGTATTATTCCTCGATCTTACCGCCGGCAGCTTCAATAGCTGCACGAGCACCTTTGGTTACCTTAAGACCTTTTACGGTCACTGGGCGTTCAATGGTACCTGAAAGAACGATTTTTACAAACTGGATATTGCGAGTAATGAGATTCGCATCTTTCAGTGAATTCAGGTCGACAACATCACCGTTAACTTTTGCTAATTCATGTACACGCACTTCAGAAGTTACCATCGCGATGCGAGAAGTAAAACCAAACTTTGGTAAACGAATTTTAAGTGGCATTTGACCGCCCTCGAAGCCGATGCGTACACCGCCACCGCTACGAGATTTCTGGCCTTTATGACCACGACCGGCAGTTTTACCTAGTCCTGAACCGATACCACGTCCTACACGCTTAGGAGCATGCTTAGAACCAGCTGCTGGAGATAGAGTATTTAAACGCATAGATTAATCCTCCACCTTTACCATGTAGTATACTTTGTTGATCATACCGCGAACTGAAGGAGTATCTTCCACTTCAACAGTGTGACCAATGCGACGCAAACCAAGCCCTGTTAAAGTGGCACGGTGCTTAGGTAAACGACCAATCGCACTTTTAGTTTGAGTTACTTTTACAGTTTTTGTAGCCATGGTGCATTAACCTCGAATTTCATCAACATTCAAGCCACGCTTAGCTGCGATTTGAGCAGGTGACTTCATGTTCACCAATGCATCCACAGTTGCACGTACGATGTTGATCGGGTTAGTTGAACCGTATGCTTTGGACAGAACGTTATGCACGCCTGTTACTTCCAATACGGCACGCATTGCGCCACCGGCAATAATACCGGTACCCTGTGATGCAGGTTGCATATACACACGAGAACCCGTGTGGCGACCTTTCACTGGGTGGTGTAAAGTGCCATTATTTAATTGCACTGTAACCATGTTACGGCGAGCTTTTTCCATTGCCTTTTGAATAGCAGCTGGAACTTCACGCGCTTTACCATAACCAAAGCCAACTTTACCGTTACCATCACCCACTACAGTTAGTGCTGTGAAGCTAAAGATACGTCCGCCTTTTACTACTTTAGAAACACGATTTACAGCAATCAATTTCTCTTGCAAATCGTCTTTTTGTTGAGCTTCATGTCTAGCCATTGTCAAACCCCTTAGAACTGGAGGCCAGCTTCACGAGCAGCATCTGCCAACGCAGAAACACGACCGTGATACTTGAAACCAGAACGATCGAAGGCAACAACAGTTACGCCTTTCTCGATCGCGCGTTCAGCAATAGCTTTACCTACTGCCTTGGCTGCGTCTACGTTTCCGGTGTACTTCAACTCTTCTTTAACTGTTTTTTCAACAGTAGAAGCAGTCGCAATCACCTGCGCTTCAGGTGAAATCACCTGTGCATAAATGTGACGCGGTGTACGATGTACAACCAGACGGTTAACGCCCAGCTCTTGGATCTTCTTACGTGCACGCAGTGCGCGACGCAAGCGAGATGTTTTCTTATCCATATCGCGTTACCTACTTCTTCTTAGCCTCTTTACGGCGTACTTGTTCGTCTGCATAGCGAACACCTTTACCTTTGTAAGGCTCTGGCGGACGGTATCCACGAATCTCAGCAGCTACCTGACCAACCAATTGCTTGTCAACACCACTTAAGATGATGTCAGTTTGGCTTGGGCATTCAGCAGTTACGCCAGCTGGCAATTTGTGAACCACTGGGTGTGAGAAACCTAAAGTTAAATCAACGCCAGCACCGGCAACTTTCGCACGGTAACCTACGCCCACTAACTTCAATTTTTTCACAAAACCTTGTGATACACCAACAACCATGTTGTTTACTAATGCACGAGCAGTACCCGCTTGTGCCCAACCGTCAACAGAACCTTCGGCAGGACCAAACTTAACTTCGTTACCTTCAACAACAAGTGCTACGGCTTTGTTTATTGCTCTAGTCAAAGAACCTTTACCGCCTTTAACGGTAACGTCCTGACCCTTTAAAGTCACCTCTACGCCAGCAGGAATAGTGACTGGTGCTTTTGCTACACGAGACATTTCCTAGCTCCTTAAGCTACGTAGCAGATAACCTCACCACCCATGCCGGCTTGGCGGGCGGCACGATCAGTCATCAGGCCTTTAGAAGTGGATACAACTGCGACACCCAGTCCGCCCATCACTTTAGGAAGTTCGTGTTTACCTTTGTAAATACGAAGACCTGGACGGCTTACACGTTGGATAGTCTCAACAACAGGCTGACCTTGGAAATACTTTAATGTAATTTCAAGTTCAGGCTTGGCTTCACCTGCAACGGCGTATTCAGTGATAAAACCTTCATCTTTAAGTAGCTTCGCAATAGAAACTTTTAATTTAGCAGAAGGCATCTTCACAGATACTTTGTTAGCAGCTTGGCCGTTACGGATACGGGTTAACATATCCGCAATAGGATCTTGCATGCTCATATTAGCTTACTCCGTGACAAGTTTTACCAGCTGGCCTTACGCAGACCAGGAACTTCACCACGCATGGTAGCTTCGCGCAATTTGATACGGCTTAAGCCGAATTTGCGTAGGAAACCATGTGGGCGACCAGTTTGATTACAGCGATTGCGTTGACGGCTTGAGCTGGAATCACGTGGTAGAGCTTGCAGCTTAAGCACTGCATCCCAACGATCTTCATCAGAAGATTCTGGGCTGCTGATAATAACCTTAAGAGCTGCACGCTTTTCAGCGAACTTTGCTACGAGCTTCGCACGTTTTACTTCACGTGCTTTCATTGATTGTTTTGCCATTACGCTACCCTTGTTTTTTGAATGGGAAGTTAAAAGCGTTCAACAGAGCACGACCTTCTTCATCATTCTTCGCACTGGTAGTGATAACAATATCCATACCGCGAATTTTATCGATTTTATCATAATCGATTTCTGGGAAGATGATTTGCTCACGCACGCCCATTGCGTAGTTACCGCGACCGTCAAAAGACTTGACACTCAGACCACGGAAATCACGAATACGAGGGATTGCGATGTCAACTAAACGCTCTAAGAATTCCCACATACGCTCACCGCGCAGGGTAACTTTACAGCCAATTGGGTAGCCTTCACGGATTTTAAAGCCAGCAACTGATTTACGAGCAACAGTTACAATTGGCTTCTGGCCAGCGATTGCAGTCATGTCACGAACAGCAGCGTCCATCACTTTCTTATCTGCAACAGCTTCACCTACACCCATATTAAGGGTGATTTTTTCAATCCGAGGGACTTGCATGACACTGCTAAAACTAAACTGATTCTTCAGTTCAGAAACAACAGTCTCTTTGTATTTATCATGCAGTTTCGCCATCGTTTACTCCGATTACTTAACGAGTTCACTATTCGACTTGAAGAAACGTACTTTTTTACCGTCTGCAAATCGGAAACCAACACGATCAGCCTTGCTAGAAGCAGGGTTAAAGATCGCTACATTTGATGCTTGAATTGGTGCTTCTTGGTCAACAATACCACCAGTTATGCCCATTTGAGGGTTTGGCTTGGTGTTTTTCTTAACTAGATTTACGCCTTCAATAATTAACTTACCAGTAGGTAGTACGCGAGTAACTTTACCACGCTTACCTTTATCTTTACCTGCTAGTACAATTACTTCGTCTTCGCGACGGATTTTAGCTGCCATTTTGAAGCTCCTTACAGTACTTCTGGTGCCAGCGACACGATTTTCATAAATTGCTCATTACGCAATTCACGGGTCACAGGGCCAAAGATACGAGTACCAATCGGTGCAAGGTTTGCGTTAAGCAATACCGCTGCGTTCCGATCGAAGCGAATGACAGAACCATCAGGACGACGTACGCCTTTCTTAGTACGGACTACCACCGCGTTATATACATCACCTTTCTTCGCTTTAGCGCGAGGAATCGCTTCTTTTACAGAAACTTTGATGATGTCGCCGATACCGGCATAACGACGATGAGAGCCACCCAAGACCTTAATACATTGAACTCTACGAGCGCCGCTATTGCAGGCTACTTCGAGCACGGACTGCATTTGGATCATTTTAAGTGCTCCGCTATCGTTACTACAAAAACCCAAAGTTTGGGCAATACTTACACCATTCGAGTCATAATCAGACTGAAATGGCGCGCAAGTATAACACATAATATTCGGTTTGGTAGTGTTAAAAACAAACGGCCCCAAAAAAGTTGGAGCCGTTTACAGGTATAACCTAAAATAAAATTATTAGGCCTTTGTAACTACTTCAACCAAAGTCCAAGACTTAGTCTTAGAAAGCGGACGACATTCGCGAATATTCACGACATCACCTGCATTACACTGATTGGTTTCATCATGTGCATGGATCTTGGTAGTACGTTTGATGTACTTACCATAGATAGGGTGTTTCACCTGACGTTCTACTGCAACAGTAATAGACTTGTCCATTTTGTTGCTGGTAACACGACCCTGCAAAGTACGGATTTTATCAGACATTACGCACCCGCCTTAGAAGTAATAATGGTCTTAACGCGCGCGATGTTTCGGCGCACTTGCTTCAGCTGATGAGTCTGAGTCATCTGGCCAGTCGCATGTTGCATACGCAGGTTAAACTGCTCACGCAGCAGACCAAGTAGTTCAGCGTTCAATTCTTCAACGCTCTTTTCTCTCAGTTCGCTCGCTTTCATTACATCACCGTCTTAGTTACGAAGGTAGTCTTAATTGGAAGCTTGGCAGCAGCCAGAGCAAACGCTTCACGCGCTAATGCTTCTGGAACTCCATTCATCTCATAAAGAACCTTACCTGGTTGGATCTGGCATACCCAGTATTCAACGTTACCCTTACCTTTACCCATACGCACTTCAAGAGGCTTAGAGGTAATTGGCTTGTCCGGGAAAACGCGGATCCAGATTTGACCCTGACGTTTTACGTGACGAGTCATGGCACGACGCGCAGATTCGATTTGACGAGCAGTTAAACGACCACGGCCGACTGCTTTCAGACCGAAAGTACCGAAGCTAACTTCAGTACCGTTCGCAAGACCACGGTTGCGGCCCTTGAACATCTTGCGAAACTTCATACGTTTAGGTTGCAGCATTGCTGACTCTCCTACTTGTTACGAGGCTTGCGCTTAGGCTGCTGCTTCGGTTCTTCAATCTGAGGTAACATACCGTCTAGAACTTCACCTTTGAAGATCCAAACTTTTACGCCGATCACACCATATTGAGTGTGAGCTTCTGCAGTTGAATAATCGATATCAGCACGCAAGGTATGTAGAGGTACACGACCTTCACGATACCACTCAGTACGCGCAATTTCAGCGCCGCCTAAACGGCCACTAACTTCAACTTTGATACCCAAAGCACCGATACGCATTGCGTTTTGTACTGCACGCTTCATAGCGCGACGGAACATAACGCGACGCTCTAATTGCTGTGCAATAGAATCAGCAACTAATTTAGCGTCTAATTCAGGCTTGCGGATCTCAGCGATGTTGATCTGAGCTGAAGTGCCAGTAAGTCTTGCAACTTCTGCACGCAATACTTCAACGTCTTCACCTTTCTTACCAATCACAACACCTGGACGGGCAGTGTGAATAGTAACGCGGATGCTTTTCGCTGGGCGTTCAATAAC
>SAMEA5043655__coassemble_164_pt1 | contig 14180 bp, 10 predicted proteins | sample SAMEA5043655__metabat2_high_PE_003 | metagenome-assembled genome bin SAMEA5043655 (sample SAMEA5043655) | Gadus morhua
GGTGGCCGTACTGTTGGTGCTGGTGTTGTAGCTAAAATTATCGCTTAATTATTGATATATTTATCTTTGATTATTAGTGAATAAGAAAAGGAGGCATTTGTCTCCTTTTTTGCTATCTTGAGATGCAGGTTTTGTAGATTGGGATAGAAAAAATGTATTTCGCTGAGGAGATAAATGGAGCGATCTTGCTTAGCTAGCTGAATAAGAATACAATCTACAGTCGATTTTTACCCCGAACTTGAGCTTTTTGGATCTAAAGTTGAGTTTGGCGAAGTAGGCTGATTGGGCTTAATATAATTCCTGTATAAAAAGCGAATGAATAACTAAGCTCAAATCGTGATGATGAACGGAATTAACCGATGACAACTAATACTGAAAGCCAAGGAAACTCTTTGGATATCGTGAAGTGGGGGTTAGCAATTATTTTGTTGGCTGCTGCTGTTATTGGCAATCAAATGTATAGCGATCAAAGTGTGCTTGTTCGCGCTATAGCAGTTATTGTTACATTTGTGATTGCTGGTGTGATTGCTTTACAGACTGCTAAGGGTAAAGCGGCTTTGGAATTTGCCAGAGAATCACAAATCGAAGTACGTAAGGTCGTTTGGCCTACTCGACAAGAAGCGTTAAACACAACGTTTATTGTACTTGCTGCAACAGGTATTCTGGCTCTGATCCTATGGGGCCTAGATGCGGTATTGCTGCGAATTGTCAACTTCATAACAGGCGTATAGGCAACCCATGAGTCAAGTAGAAGCTAAAAAAAGATGGTACGTAGTTCAGGCATTCTCTGGCTATGAAGGCCGTGTATGCAAGTCACTTATTGAGCATATTAAAATGCACGCCATGGAAGAATTCTTTGGCGAAATTCTTGTTCCTACCGAAGAAGTGGTAGAAATGAGAGCCGGTCAACGACGTAAAAGTGAGCGTAAATTTTTCCCTGGCTACGTATTAGTACAGATGGAAATGAACGATCAAAGCTGGCACTTGGTTAAAAGCATCCCACGCGTAATGGGCTTTATTGGTGGTACGTCAGATCGCCCTGCACCTATTTCTGATAAAGAAGCTGAAGCGATATTGCAGCGACTACAAGAAACTGTTGAGTCTCCGTCACATCGTATTATGTTTGATCCTGGTGAAGTATTACTTGTCGTTGGTGGTCCTTTTGCTGACTTTGAAGGTACAGTAGAAGAAGTGGATTATGAAAAAAGCCGCTTAAAACTTTCAGTCTCAATTTTCGGACGTGCCACACCTGTCGAACTTGATTTTGATCAAGTCGAGAAAAAGTGATTAATTAAAAAGCAAAATCTGTTTGGCAACGGTTGCGGATTCATTTATAATCCGCAACCGTTGTTTTTCGTTCTGGGGAGCAATCTGCCTTTAGCAGTTTAGCGTTTGAACCCATACTTGAGGAAATTGTCTCATGGCAAAGAAAATTGAAGCTTATATTAAGCTACAAGTAGCAGCCGGTGCTGCAAACCCGTCTCCACCAGTTGGTCCAGCTTTGGGTCAAAAGGGTGTGAACATCATGGAATTCTGTAAAGCATTCAATGCTCGTACTGAAAAGTTCGAAAAAGGCATGCCAATTCCAGTTATTATCACTGTATATAACGATCGTTCTTTCACTTTTGAAACTAAGACTCCACCTGCATCATTCTTACTGCTTAAAGCAGCTGGTTTGAAGTCAGGCTCTGGCCGTCCTAACACTGAAAAAGTGGGTACTATCAAGCGTAGCGCTGTTCAGGAAATTGCTGAAACTAAAGCCGCTGATATGACTGGTGCTGACGTTGAAGCGATGACTCGCTCAATCGAAGGTACTGCACGTTCAATGGGTTTGGTAGTAGAGGACTAATACAATGGCAAAGCTGACTAAACGCATGCGCGTAATCCGCGAAAAAGTAGATGGAACTAAAAGCTACGAAATCAATGAAGCTGTTGCTCTGTTAAAAGAACTAGCTACCGCTAAGTTTGTTGAGAGTGTTGACGTTTCTGTAAATTTAGGCGTTGATCCTCGTAAATCAGATCAAAACGTTCGTGGTGCCACTGTTTTACCAAACGGTACTGGTCGTGATGTTCGTGTTGCTGTATTCACCCAAGGTGCAAACGCAGAAGCAGCTAAAGAAGCTGGTGCTGAGTTAGTAGGTATGGATGAGTTGGCTGCACAAATTAAGGCTGGCGAAATGAACTTCGACGTTGTGATTGCATCTCCTGATGCGATGCGCGTAGTTGGTCAATTAGGTCAAATCTTAGGCCCACGTGGCCTGATGCCTAACCCTAAAACCGGTACTGTAACGCCTAACGTTGCTGAAGCGGTTAAAAACGCTAAAGCTGGTCAAGTTCGTTACCGTACTGACAAGAACGGTATCATTCACACTACCATCGGTAAAGTGAACTTTGAAACCGCTCAACTGAAGGAAAACCTTGAAGCGCTTATCGCAGCATTAGTTAAAGCTAAGCCTGCATCAGCTAAAGGTATTTACCTGAAGAAAGTAAGCATCTCTACCACTATGGGTGCAGGTGTTGCTATCGACCAAGGTACTTTGGTTAAAGCATAAGTTTTACAAGGTGCGTGCCTTAGTTTATAATGCGCGCACTTTTGTGGGTTGAAGTCTACTTTTTCCTTTTAGGTTTAAAGATAGATTTCCATCCAAGACCGTAGGTGTTCACTTAAATAGTGGGCTTAATCTCCTGCGTAGATGGTGTCAGGCCCCAGTTTAGATTTTTTCTGCTGGAAATCTGCACCGCAAGTTGCTAATCACATAAGTTATTAGCAGGTAAATACTAGGATTATCCTAGGTAGAATCCAGGAGTAAAGCCAATGGCATTAAGACTCGAAGACAAAAAAGCAATTGTTGCTGAAGTCAACGAAGCTGCCAAAGGTGCACTTTCTGCAGTTGTTGCTGATTCACGTGGCGTAACTGTAGGTGCGATGACCTCTTTGCGTAAAACTGCCCGTGCAAACGGTGTGTTCGTAAAAGTAGTACGTAACACATTAGCGCGTCGTGCAGTTGAAGGTACCTCTTTTGAGTGCCTTGGCGAAGTGTTCACTGGCCCAACTTTGATTGCATTCTCTAACGAGCACCCAGGTGCCGCAGCACGTCTTTTAAAAGACTTTGCTAAAGAGCAAGCATTATTTGAAGTTAAAGGTGCAGCTTTTGAAGGGGAATTTATCCCTGCAGCTCAAATTGATCGTTTAGCAAAACTGCCAACTTACGAAGAAGCACTGGCTCAGTTCATGATGACTTTGAAAGAAGCATCAGCTGGCAAGTTCGTTCGTACTCTGGCCGCATTGCGCGATCAAAAAGAAGCAACCGCCGCTTAATTTTAAGCTGGTTGCTTAATAAAATTGAATTCAGAACAGTAGGAAATATTTCTTATGTCTATCACTAAAGACCAAATGTTAGAAGCCTTTGCAGAAATGTCTGTAATGGAAGTTGTTGAACTTATCGAAGCTATGGAAGAGAAGTTCGGCGTGTCTGCTGCTGCTGCTGTAGTATCTGGCGGAGCTGATGCTGGTGCTGCTGCTGAAGAGCAAACAGAGTTCAACGTTATGCTGACTAACCACGGCGCAAACAAAGTTGCTGTTATTAAAGCACTACGTAGCGCTACTGGCCTAGGTCTTAAAGAAGCTAAAGCTATGGCTGAATCTGCTCCAGTAGCAGTTAAAGAAGCTATTTCTAAAGAAGAAGCTGATGCTCTTAAAGCTGATTTAGAAGCAGCTGGTGCTGAAGTTGAAATCAAATAGGCTCTTGTAGCTTATAACACCTAGTGCTATTCTAGGTGGAGGCTGGCGGTTTTTTGACCGTCGGCCTTTTTTGCGCTGTAAGTAATGGCGATTTTTTCACCGTTTATCGCCTGAAGTTGCAGTTCCTAACAGTGATTATTGGTTAGGTTCTTGCCATCAACGGTGATGGGCAAACGTGCTGTTTCAATCAAGTGATTGTTTCAGTCTTGGTCACATCTCGTAAGCAGAGGAAACCCATGGTTTACTCCTATTCTGAAAAGAAGCGTATTCGTAAAGACTTTGGTAAACGTCCAAAGGTATTGGATATCCCTTACCTATTGTCTATTCAATTAGACTCTTTCAAGAAATTCACCGATCAAGACCCTACAGGTGAGCGTGGTTTTGAAGCCGCTTTCCGTAGCGTTTTTCCCATCAAGAGCTTTTCTGGTAATTCTGAGCTGCAGTATGTTAGCTACAAACTCGGTGAGCCTGTTTTTGATGTGAAAGAGTGTCAAATTCGCGGTGTAACGTATTCTGCCCCGTTGCGCGTTAAGCTGCGTATGGTGTTATATGACCGTGAAGCGGCTCCTGGCACTGTAAAAGATATTAAAGAGCAAGAAGTCTACATGGGGGATATTCCTCTAATGACTGATAACGGTACCTTTGTCATTAACGGTACTGAGCGTGTAATTGTGTCTCAATTACATCGTAGCCCTGGTGTGTTCTTTGACCATGACCGTGGTAAGACTCATTCATCAGGCAAGGTGCTTTATAACGCACGTGTTATTCCATACCGTGGCTCTTGGTTGGACTTTGAGTTCGATCCAAAAGACGCGTTATTTGTACGTATTGACCGTCGTCGTAAATTACCTGCGACTATCATGTTACGTGCATTAGACTTCTCTACTCAGGAAATTCTTGATCTTTTCTTTGAACGTGTTGACTTCAAAGTTAAAAAAGATGCTTTAGTAATGAAGCTGATTCCTGAGCGTCTTCGCGGCGAAACTGCAAGTTTCGATATTAAAGATCGCGAAGGAAGCTTGTTGGTTGAAAAAGGCCGCCGTATCACGGCAAGGCATATTCGTCAGCTAGATAAGACTGACACTACAGAACTTGAAGTACCTGTTGAATATATCGTAGGCAAGATTGCTGCACAAGACTATATCGATCCTGATACAGGCGAAGTGCTTGTTACTGCAAACAGCGAGTTGAGCTTAGAAAATCTAGCTCAGTTGTCTTTATGTGGCATCAAAAAAGTTAGCACACTTTATATTAACGAACTTGATCACGGTGCTTATATTTCAGACACATTACGTATCGATTCTACAACTAACCGCTTAGAAGCCTTAGTTGAAATCTATCGTATGATGCGTCCTGGTGAGCCACCAACCAAGGATGCTGCTGAAGGATTGTTCCAGAACTTGTTCTTCAGTGATGATCGTTATGATTTATCTAAAGTCGGTCGTATGAAGTTTAACCGTCGTCTAAGTATTGATGACGATGAAGGCACTGGCATATTGTCTAAAGAAGACATCGTTGCAGTAATGAAAAACATCATTGCTATTCGTAACGGTTTCGATGATGTCGATGATATTGACCATTTGGGTAACCGCCGTATTCGCTCTGTTGGCGAAATGGCTGAAAACCAATTCCGTGTTGGTCTGGTTCGTGTTGAGCGTGCTGTTCGTGAGCGTCTATCTTTAGGCGATCTGAATGAGCTAATGCCACAGGATCTTATCAATGCGAAGCCAATTTCTGCGGCAGTGAAGGAGTTCTTCGGTTCTTCTCAGTTGTCACAGTTTATGGATCAGAACAACCCGCTTTCAGAAGTGACTCACAAGCGTCGTATCTCAGCGTTAGGCCCTGGTGGTTTGACTCGTGAACGCGCAGGCTTCGAAGTACGTGACGTTCACCCAACTCACTACGGTCGTTTATGCCCAATTGAGACCCCTGAAGGTCCAAACATTGGTTTGATTAACTCGCTGGCTACTTTTGCGCGTACCAACTCTTACGGCTTCTTAGAAACACCATACCGTAAAGTGGTTGATGGCGTAGTAACTGATGAAGTTGAGTACCTATCTGCTATTGAAGAAGGCCGTTATGTAGTTGCTCAGGCAAACATCTCTGTCGACGAAAATGGTCTTATTATTGAAGAACAAGTGGCTTGTCGTCATAAAGGTGAAGCAACCTTTATGCGTGCTGCTGATATTCAGTATATGGATGTGTCACCACAACAGATCATTTCTGTTGCTGCTTCTTTGATTCCATTCTTAGAGCATGATGACGCAAACCGTGCATTGATGGGTGCGAACATGCAACGTCAGGCCGTACCAACACTGAGATCTGAAAAGCCTCTAGTTGGTACTGGTATTGAACGTGTATTAGCTGTGGACTCTGGTGTTGTTGTTGCTGCTAAACGTGGTGGTTTTGTCGATTACGTTGATGCTGGCCGTATCGTTGTCAAAGTCAACGAAAATGAACTACATCCAGGTGAAGCTGGTATTGATATCTACAACCTGACTAAGTACACACGTTCTAACCAGAACACTTGTATTAACCAACGTCCTTGTTGCTCTGTTGGTGATCCAGTGGTTCGTGGTGATGTGTTGGCTGATGGTCCGTCAACAGATTTAGGTGACTTGGCTCTTGGTCAAAACATGCGCGTGGCATTTATGCCATGGAACGGTTATAACTTCGAAGATTCGATTTTAATTTCCGAGCGTGTTGCTCAAGATGACCGTTTCAGTACGATTCATATTCAGGAACTTTCTTGTATCGCTCGTGATACTAAGCTTGGATCCGAAGAAATCACTGCTGATATTCCAAACGTAGGTGAGTCTGCTCTGTCTAAACTGGACGAGTCAGGTATCGTTTACATTGGTGCTGAAGTAAAAGGCGGCGACATTCTGGTTGGTAAGGTAACACCAAAAGGTGAAACTCAGCTGACACCAGAAGAGAAGTTGCTCCGAGCTATTTTCGGTGAAAAAGCATCAGACGTTAAAGATAGCTCTTTACGTGTACCTAACTCTGTTAAAGGTACCATCATCGACGTTCAGGTATTTACCCGTGACGGCGTTGAAAAAGACAAGCGTGCACTTGAAATCGAAGAAATGCATGTTGCTGAAGCCCGTAAAGATCTGACTGAAGAGTTTAAGATTCTAGAAGACGGTGTATTAGGCCGTGCTCGTAACTTGCTTGCAAGTGCTGGTTTTTCTGAAGAAAAGTTAGCTGATATTCCTCGTAAAGAATGGCTTATCCAAGTCATTGATGACGAAGGAAAGCAAACTGAACTTGAACAGTTAGCTGAGCAAGCTGAAGAGCTGAAAGCTGACTTTGACAAGAAGTTTGATATCAAACGCCGTAAGATCACTCAAGGTGATGATTTAGCACCGGGTGTACTAAAGATTGTTAAAGTCTATTTAGCAGTTAAACGTACTATCCAGCCAGGTGATAAAATGGCAGGTCGTCATGGTAACAAGGGTGTGATCTCTAAGATCTGTCCTATTGAAGACATGCCACACGATGAAAAGGGTAACCCTGTTGATATCGTACTAAACCCGCTCGGTGTACCATCTCGTATGAACATCGGTCAGGTACTTGAAGTTCACTTAGGTGCTGCATGTAAAGGTATCGGTAATCGCATCAATGAAATGCTTGAAGAACAGCGTGAACTTGCTGAACTTCGTGAATACATTAAAAAGGCCTATGCCTTAGGTGATGGTTTACAGCAAAAAGTTGATATTGATTCTTTCACTGATGACGAAGTTATGCGTTTAGCCTCTAACCTGAAAACAGGTTTACCGATTGCAACGCCTGCATTCGATGGCGCTAAAGAGAAAGAAATCAAAGAAATGCTAGAGCTTGCAGGCTTACCAACATCTGGTCAGCTTAAGCTTTACGATGGCCGTACTGGTAATCAGTTTGAGCGTGAAGTAACCGTAGGTTACATGTACATGCTGAAATTGAACCACTTGGTTGATGACAAAATGCACGCCCGTTCTACCGGTTCGTACAGTTTGGTTACTCAGCAGCCTCTTGGTGGTAAAGCGCAGTTTGGTGGTCAGCGTTTCGGTGAGATGGAAGTGTGGGCACTTGAAGCATATGGCGCTGCTTATACGCTTCAAGAAATGCTTACTGTGAAATCTGATGACGTCAACGGTCGTACACAAATGTATAAGAATATCGTTGATGGCAACCATCATATGCAGCCTGGCATGCCTGAATCTTTCAACGTACTGTTGAAGGAAATTCGTTCTCTAGGTATCAACATTGAGCTTGACCAAGGGTAACGCGCGGTCCTAGGACTCGTTGGCAACATGGTGCTCCGCAAGAGTGGGGCACCCGGTTTAACTCCTTCAGGAGAGAAACGTGAAAGACTTATTAAAGTTTCTGAAACAGCAAAGCAAGACTGAAGAATTTGAAGGCATCAAAATCGGTTTAGCATCGCCGGATTTGATCCGTTCTTGGTCATTTGGTGAAGTTAAGAAGCCTGAAACCATTAACTACCGAACTTTCAAACCTGAACGTGAAGGTTTGTTCTGTGCGCGTATTTTTGGTCCAGTTAAAGATTACGAATGTTTGTGCGGTAAGTACAAGCGTTTAAAGCACCGTGGTGTGATCTGTGAAAAGTGTGGCGTAGAAGTTACCCAGACTAAAGTACGCCGTGAGCGCATGGGCCATATTGAACTGGCAAGCCCAGTTGCACACATTTGGTTCTTGAAATCACTGCCATCCCGTATCGGTTTGATGCTGGATATGACATTACGTGACATCGAGCGCGTATTGTACTTTGAATCATTCGTTGTTATTGAGCCTGGCATGACCAGTCTTGAGCGCGGTCAAATGCTAACAGAAGAAACTTATCTGGACGCACTTGAAGAATACGGCGATGAATTTGAAGCTAAGATGGGTGCTGAAGCGGTATTAGAACTGCTTAGAGCTATCGATCTTGAAAAAGAAATTGAAATGATGCGCGAAGAATTGCCATCAATCAATTCTGAAACTCGTCGTAAGAAAGTGACTAAGCGCTTAAAGCTTATTGAAGCTTTCTATCACTCTGGCAACAAGCCTGAGTGGATGATTTTGAAAGTATTGCCAGTACTTCCACCTGATCTACGTCCATTAGTGCCGTTAGATGGTGGTCGTTTTGCAACGTCAGATCTAAACGATTTATATCGCCGTGTTATTAACCGTAACAACCGTTTGAAGCGTCTTTTAGACTTAGCTGCTCCTGATATCATTGTACGTAACGAAAAGCGTATGTTGCAAGAATCAGTTGATGCACTGCTTGATAATGGTCGTCGTGGTCGTGCGATTACAGGCTCTAACAAGCGTCCGCTTAAATCTTTGGCCGATATGATCAAAGGTAAGCAAGGTCGTTTCCGTCAGAACTTGCTTGGTAAGCGTGTAGATTACTCTGGTCGTTCGGTAATTACCGTAGGTCCGACTTTACGTTTACATCAGTGTGGTCTTCCTAAGAAGATGGCACTTGAACTATTTAAACCATTTATCTATGGCAAGTTAGAAGGTCGTGGTTTAGCTACCACAATCAAGGCTGCTAAGAAAATGGTAGAGCGTGAAGTGGCAGAAGTATGGGACGTTTTGGATGAAGTTATCCGTGAACACCCAGTGATGCTTAACCGTGCGCCAACACTTCACCGTCTTGGTATTCAGGCATTTGAACCTGTACTGATTGAAGGTAAAGCGATTCAGTTGCATCCACTTGTGTGTGCAGCATACAACGCTGACTTCGACGGTGACCAGATGGCTGTTCACGTACCGCTAACACTGGAAGCCCAGTTAGAAGCGCGTGCGTTGATGATGTCAACTAATAACATTTTGTCACCAGCAAACGGTGAGCCTATTATCGTTCCTTCTCAGGACGTGGTATTAGGTCTGTACTACACCAGCCGTGAAAAAGTAAACGGTAAAGGTGAAGGAATGGCATTTGAATCTGTAGCAGAAGCTGAAAAAGCTTACCGCACAGGTCATGTTGAATTGCACTCTCGCGTTAAAGTACGTATTACCGAAACGCAAATTGATGAAAGTGGCGAGCGTCATTTAGTTCGTCGTATCGTTGACACTACCGTTGGTCGTTCATTGCTTTCAATGATCCTGCCAGCAGGTATGTCATTTGACTTAGTTAACCAAGACATGGGTAAAAAGCAGATTTCTAAGCTGCTGAACACTTGTTATCGTCAACTAGGCTTGAAAGATACCGTTATTTTTGCTGACCAATTGATGTATACCGGTTTCCACTATGCAACTATTTCTGGTGCATCTGTAGGTATCAACGACATGGTTATTCCTGACGAAAAGTACACTCTAGTTGCTGAAGCAGAAGCAGAAGTACTTGAAATTCAGGAGCAGTTCCAGTCTGGTTTGGTTACCGCTGGTGAGCGTTATAACAAAGTTATCGATATCTGGGCTCGTACTAACGAGAAAGTATCTAAAGCTATGATGGAAAACCTGTCTTTTGAGACAGTAATTAACCGTGATGGTGAAGAAGAACAACAGAAGTCATTTAACAGCATCTACATGATGGCTGATTCTGGTGCACGTGGTAGTGCCGCTCAGATCCGTCAGCTTGCTGGTATGCGTGGTCTGATGGCAAAACCAGATGGTTCTATCATCGAAACGCCGATCGTAGCAAACTTCCGTGAAGGTTTGAACGTACTTCAGTACTTCATTTCAACTCACGGTGCTCGTAAAGGTTTGGCGGATACGGCACTTAAGACTGCGAACTCTGGTTACTTGACTCGTCGTCTTGTAGACGTTGCGCAAGACTTAGTTGTTATTGAAGATGACTGTGGAACCTATGAAGGTCTAGTCATGAAGCCACTGATTGAAGGTGGTGACGTGGTTGAACCATTACGTGAACGCGTATTGGGTCGTGTAGTTGCACAAGATGTATTCTACCCAGGCACTGATAAGATTCTAGCGCCGCGTAATACATTGTTAGATGAAGCATGGTGTGACAAGTTAGAAGTAGAAAGTGTTGACGAAGTTATCGTTCGCTCTGTAATTACTTGTGATACTGACTTTGGCGTTTGTGCTAACTGTTACGGTCGTGATTTGGCCCGTGGTCATATCATTAACCACGGTGAAGCTATCGGTGTTGTTGCTGCTCAGTCAATTGGTGAGCCTGGAACACAGTTAACGATGCGTACCTTCCACATCGGTGGTGCCGCGTCTAGAGCTTCTGCTGAAAACAATGTTCAGGTTAAGAATGCGGGTATTCTGAAACTGCACAATGCAAAATACGTAACAAACCACGATGGTAAGCTCGTTATCGTATCGCGTTCATCTGAACTCGCGATTATCGATGATTTAGGTCGTGAGAAAGAGCGTTACAGAGTGCCTTACGGTACTGTGCTTGAATCACATGATGACGCCAACGTTGAAGCTGGACAGGTTATCGCAAACTGGGATCCACACACTCACCCAATCATCACTGAAGTGGCGGGTTTTGTGAAATTCCAAGATATGATTGATGGCGTGACCATGACAACTCAAACAGATGAGTTGACTGGTTTGTCTTCAATTGTAGTATTGGATGTTGGTCAACGTTCGTCTGCGGGTAAAGAAATGCGCCCAATGATCCGTCTAGTTGATGAAAACGGTAACGATCTGAAGATTCCAGGTACAGAAGTGCCTGCACAATACTTCTTGCCTGGTCATGCGATTGTGAACTTGCAAGATAACGCTCAGATTCGAGTGGGTGATGCGTTAGCGCGTATTCCACAAGAATCATCTAAAACACGTGATATTACCGGTGGTCTTCCACGGGTTGCTGACTTGTTTGAAGCGCGTAAGCCGAAAGAGCCTGCAATTTTGGCTGAAGTTAGTGGTACTATTTCATTCGGTAAAGAAACCAAAGGCAAGCGCCGTTTGGTTATCACCTCTGCTGATGGTGGTGATGCTTACGAAGAAATGATCCCTAAGTGGCGTAACCTGAACGTGTTCGAAGGTGAAAAAGTTGAACGCGGTGAAGTTATTGCTGATGGCCCTGAAGCCGCTCACGATATCCTGCGTCTTCGTGGTATCCACCATGTTGCCAACTATATCGTTAACGAAGTTCAGGACGTTTACCGTCTACAGGGTGTAAAAATTAACGATAAGCACATTGAGGTGATCATTCGCCAGATGCTGCGTAAGTGTATTATTACTGGTGCAGGTGATACCGAGTTTTTAGAAGGCGAGCAAGCTGAAGTCTCTCGCGTGAAGATTGCTAACCGTGAACTAGAAGCGCAAGGTAAGATGCCAGCATCTTTCGAGCGTGAGCTTTTAGGTATCACTAAAGCGTCTTTGGCAACAGAATCATTTATTTCAGCGGCTTCGTTCCAAGAAACGACTCGCGTACTGACTGAAGCTGCAGTTGGTGGTAAGAGTGATAAGTTACGTGGACTAAAAGAAAACGTAATTGTTGGTCGTTTGATTCCAGCTGGTACTGGTTATTCATACCATCAGAAACGCAATGCAAATCGCGGTAAAGCGGCAACAGAACAAGTTCAGGAAATCACTGCAAGTGAAGCTGAACAAAACTTGGCTGATTTGTTGAATTTGGCAGGTAGCCAAGACTAAAATTTCAGCGAAAGTTGGAAAAAGGCACAAATTGTGCCTTTTTTTATGAAAATATGAGTTAAATTGAAGCAAAAGTTGGCTATTTCTTGACAGTTTAACTTTAGCTTTCTAAAATTCCGCCTCCCACCATAGTGGGACATAGATTTTTCACACCTTATTGTTGAGCTAGATTCAGCTGATTTGGAGCTATACATGGCAACTGTTAACCAGTTGGTTCGTAAGCCACGCCGTCCAGTAGTCGAAAAGACTAATGTACCAGCGTTGAATGCGTGCCCACAAAAACGTGGTGTTTGTACTCGTGTGTACACCACTACCCCTAAAAAACCTAACTCTGCACTGCGTAAAGTAGCACGTGTGCGCCTAACTAACGGTTTTGAAGTTACTTCATACATCGGTGGTGAAGGTCACAACTTGCAAGAGCACAGTGTGATTCTAATCCGTGGTGGTCGTGTTAAAGACTTACCAGGTGTGCGTTACCACACTGTTCGCGGTGCATTAGACTGCGCTGGTGTGACGACTCGTCGCCAAGGCCGTTCTAAGTACGGTGCTAAGCGTCCTAAGTCTTAATGATTTCTCGTTAAGTAAGGCCAAGCTCAATTTATTTGTAGTTCCAGTTTTGGAAATACCTGAAGCATACGGAGAATTCATATGCCTAGACGTCGCGTAGTAGGACAACGTAAGATCCTACCTGATCCAAAATTTAATAGTGAATTACTTGCTAAGTTCATTAACGTTCTTATGCAAGACGGCAAGAAATCAGTTGCTGAAAAAATCATTTACAAAGCATTAGATGTTGTTGCTGATAAGAAAGGCGAAAATCATTTAACTTTGTTAGAAACTGCTCTTGATAACGTTCGCCCATCTGTGGAAGTTAAATCTCGCCGCGTTGGTGGTTCTACTTATCAAGTGCCATGTGAAGTTCGTCCAGTTCGTCGTAATGCGTTAGCAATGCGTTGGTTGGTTGAAGCTGCACGTAAGCGTGGTGAAAAATCTATGGCTTTGCGTTTAGCTGGTGAATTGTTAGACGCATCAGAAAACAAAGGTACTGCTGTTAAGAAGCGCGAAGACGTGCATCGTATGGCAGAAGCAAACAAAGCGTTTGCCCACTACCGCTGGTAGAAAAATTGGCGCAGAATTTTTTCTGCGCCTTTTCCATATTTTTACTAGACTGAATTTCGGTCTAAGAGGGTACTTTCGTGGCTCGTACAACTCCCATTGAGCGTTATCGTAATATCGGTATTTGTGCTCATGTTGACGCTGGTAAAACCACAACCACTGAACGTGTTTTGTTTTACACTGGTCTGTCACATAAAATCGGTGAAGTTCACGACGGCGCTGCGACCACGGATTGGATGGTTCAAGAGCAAGAGCGTGGTATTACTATTACCTCTGCGGCTGTAACCACTTTCTGGCGTGGTATGGATGCACAGTTCACTGAACATCGAATCAATATCATTGACACGCCTGGACACGTTGACTTCACAATTGAAGTAGAACGTTCGCTACGAGTACTTGATGGTGCTGTCGTAGTATTTTGTGGCTCATCTGGAGTAGAACCACAATCTGAAACCGTATGGCGTCAAGCCGATAAGTACGGTGTGCCTCGTTTGGTCTTTGTAAACAAGATGGACCGAGCAGGAGCAGATTTTGATCGTGTAGTAGATCAAATTCGAAATCGCCTAGGCGCAACTTGTGTACCGATTCAAATGAATATTGGTACAGAAGAAAATTTTAAAGGTGTTATCGACCTTATCAAGATGAAGGCTATCAACTGGAACGAAGAAGACCAGGGGATGACCTTTACCTACGAAGATATTCCTGCTGAGTTAGCTGATAAAGCGGCTGAAATGCGTGAATATTTAGTTGAAGCTGCGGC
>SAMEA5043655__coassemble_167_pt1 | contig 13788 bp, 10 predicted proteins | sample SAMEA5043655__metabat2_high_PE_003 | metagenome-assembled genome bin SAMEA5043655 (sample SAMEA5043655) | Gadus morhua
CCAACAGCGATGGGTTACGCTCATGATTGCCAGCGTATTGAGTCATTACCTACACAAAGCTGGGATGAGCCATGCCAAAGCATTGTCACACCTTCAAAAATCTATCGATTTTGCTAATTAAGCCATATCACTCACTATCTTGAGTTTATTTGGCGTTATACTAACGAAAATTTATCATATGTATTTTGTCAGGACGTAAAAATGACCCAAGATGAAATGAAAAAAGCCGCTGCATGGGCAGCACTTAAATATGTAGAAAAAGACGCTATTATTGGTGTTGGTACAGGCTCTACAGTGAATCATTTTATTGATGCACTCGCTACCATGAAAGCAGATATTGAAGGTGCTGTATCAAGTTCTGTTGCTTCAACTGAAAAAATGAAAGCGTTAGGCATACCTGTTTTTGATCTTAATAGCATTAATGATCTTTCCATCTATGTTGATGGCGCTGATGAAATTAATTCCCATATGGATATGATTAAAGGCGGCGGCGCAGCTTTAACTCGTGAAAAAATTGTCGCTGCTGTCGCTGATAAATATGTTTGTATCGTGGATAACACCAAAGAAGTCGATATTTTAGGTGATTTTCCATTGCCTGTTGAAGTGATCCCTATGGCGCGCTCTTATGTGGCAAGACAATTAGTCAAGCTTGGTGGCGATCCTGTATATCGAGAAGGCTGTGTTACCGATAATGGCAATATTATTTTAGATGTTCATAACCTAAAAATCATTAATCCAAAAGAACTTGAAACACAAATTAATGCAATTGTTGGTGTGGTCACTAATGGGCTTTTTGCTGCTAGAGGCGCAGACGTATTATTAATTGGTACACCTGAAGGCGTTGTTATCAAACAATAATTTATAAGCTTGTACAATCTTCAACGCTCTGAAGATTGCACAAGTGTATTCTATTTATTGCTACAAACAAATGATGACAGAGGTTCTATTTGTTCAACCATGAGTTGCAAAGACTCATTTCCTCGAAATTCATTAACATCCAACTTATAAACCAATTTCACATGTGAAATGGTCGCATCAGGCCAAACATTCAAATCGACATTGAAAGCAATAGCATCTAAAAGTAAAGTGCCACATTCGGTTTCTAAAAGCAGTTTAAGATGTTTTTCACCCACTATTTTCTGCTGAATAAGCCTAAAATGGCCATCAAATAATGGCTCTTCAAAACCTTGCCCCCAGGGACCTGCATTTCTTAAAAGTTTGGCAACATCAATATTAAGTAGATCAGCACCCAATTCACCGTCTGTTAATAATTCACCGGTTAATAATTCTTCTGGCAGCAACTTATGGACGGCTTCATCAAATATTTTTCTAAATTCATCAAAACGATTATCTGCAATGGATAGCCCTGCAGCCATTGCGTGTCCACCAAATTTAATAATTAGCTCAGGATAGCGCGTATTAATTGTCTCCAATAAATCACGCATATGTAGCCCTTTAATAGAGCGAGCAGAACCTTTTATTTCACCATTACCCGCATCAGCAAAAGCAATGACGGGGCGATGATATTTATCTTTAATTCTTGATGCCAAAATGCCAATCACCCCCTGATGCCAATCATCCTGAAAAAGGGCGATTCCCCAAGGTAATGTGTCTTTATTTAGACTTAACAATGATAAATGCTGCAATGCCTCTTGCTGCATTTCGAATTCAAGCTCACGGCGCTCAGCATTCAGTTTATCTAATTCAAAGGCCATTCTTCGCGCTTTATTCATGTCATCACACAAGAGCGTTTCTACGCCAAGCGCCATTTCATCAAGGCGTCCTGCCGCATTAAGCCTAGGTCCTACAGCAAATCCAAAATCCGCAGCAACGGTCCGAGAAGGAGCACGTTTCGCAATTTCAAGTAATGCTGTGATCCCTGGGCGGCAGCGACCTTTCCTTACTCTCTGTATACCTGCATCAATTAAAGTGCGATTGTTAGCATCTAAAGCCACCACATCAGCAACCGTCCCCAGTGCAACAATATCTAACAAACTAGCTAGGTTAGGCTCAATAATTCCCTTTGTTTGAAACCAATTTCTGCGCCTAAGTTCGGCTCTTATAGCTAACATCAGATAAAAGGCGACACCGACACCCGCAATGGACTTACTGGCAAATGAGCAGTCAGTTTGGTTCGGATTAACAATGACATCAGCATTTGGTAGCTGTTTCCCTGGTAAGTGATGATCTGTCACTACCACTGTTAAACCTTGATTTTTAGCCGCAGCCACGCCTTCAATGGATGAAATGCCGTTATCTACCGTAATAAGAAGCTCTGCGCCCTTTGCTATCGCGACGTCGACAATTTTAGGACTTAAACCATAACCGTAATCAAATCGATTGGGGATCAGGTAATCAATATGGCTGCATCCCATCATTCGCATCGCTAAAATACAAACAGTGGTTGAGGTTGCACCATCAGCATCAAAGTCACCGACCACCAGCAGTGATTTATCAGCCTCCATGGCGTCAGCAATACATTGCGCCGCCTGATTTATGCCAAGCATTGAATCAGGCCTAAGTAGCTTTTTGATATCAAGCTCTGTATCAGCTGCAGACATGCCCCTTCGAGCATAAATTTGTTTTAGTAATGGTGGGATGGTTGCGGGAAGATGGCTATCATCAACCATAGGACGACGAACAACAGTGTGGTTCACGGAAGCAAAATCCTTCTCAAGAGTAAATCATTAGTCACAAGATAACAAAAAGGTGAGCACTTGACTCACCTTTATTCAAATTCTGCATCAGCTTTGGAAATTAGCTTTTTGATTCCAACATTTTTAAAAGATTATCGGCATTTTGATAACCTGGAACCATGGTGCCATTTTCTAAAATGATAGCTGGCGTGCCGTTGACGCCTATACTGACACCCGCTTGGTATTGCTCAGTAATTTTGGCATTACACTGAGCAGGCTCAATTGCACCGCCATTTTGCGCAGTATCCATTGCTGCATTTGGATTCTTAGCACACCAGATAGAACGCATCTTGTTAGCGTTGTCAGACGAAGAGCCTTGACGAGGAAAAGCCAAGTATCTCACGGTAATACCAAGATCGTTATATTGCTTCATCTCACTGTGAAGCTTACGGCAATAACCACAAGTGATATCAGTAAAAATTGTGACTACATGCTTTTCATTTTTAGCTTTGTAGACCAACATATCTTTTTGTAAGTCAGTCATCATTTGTTTGCGAGGGCCTGCTAATGCAAGTTCGGTTAGATTGTTCATGCCATCATCAAGATCATAAACATTGCCATAGATTAATTTCGCGCCATCATGGCTAACATAGATAACGCCGCGATCAGTAACCACTTGGTATAAACCTATTACTGGTGATGCTGTCATTTCCTGTGCATCAATACCTAGCTTGTCTTTTAATTTTGCTTTAATCACGCCAGTAGTAACTTGCGTAGGGCTCAATTCGGCCGCGTAAACACCAATCGCAGTAGCACATGCTAATAACGCGACAATGGCTTTCGAAAACTTCATTAGGGTATCCTTTATTGTGACTAGGTATTAGGAATAATGTATACACAAGAAACTTGGGTATTTATCGATAAGTATAGCACCCAGTAAATTTACATTCGCAAATACTCTTCACTTACTTAAGACCGATCACAAGTTAGAAATATCACAAAATATTTACCCTCTTGGATGGTGCTTCGCATGTAATTCAGCTAAACGCACTTTAGCTACATGAGTATAAATTTGCGTTGTTGATAATGAAGTATGACCAAGCAATAATTGCACCACTCTCAGATCTGCACCATGATTGAGCAAATGAGTAGCAAATGCATGCCGAAGTGTATGGGGTGATAATTCAGAAGTGATACCTGCTCTAATAGCATAATGTTTAATTCGATGCCAAAAGGTTTGTCTAGTCATCATCTGCCCACGTTTTGAAGGAAAAACCACATCAGACACTTTTGGTCCTAGCAATATGCCCCTTGAACTCGAAAAAAAAGTTTGTAGCGCATTAATCGCAATTTCACCCATAGGAACTAATCGCTCTTTTCCACCTTTACCAACAACACGAACAAGCCCTTGCTGTAAACTCATCTGCTCTAACGTTAAACCCACTAGTTCCGACACTCGAAGTCCTGTGGCATACAAAAGCTCAAGCATAGCTTGATCTCGGCATTCAAGAGGATCACCAATATTAGGCGCATTAAGTAAATTAGTCACTTCAGATTCTGTTAGTGCTGATGGTAAATACTTGGGTAATTTTGGTGATGAAAGGGGTACACAGGGATCTTGCTCAATTAAGGTTTTATCCAATAAGTAAGCATAGAAACGCCTTAAGCAACTCAGTACTCTGGCACTACTTGATTTTGCAAATCCTAGCTCCAATCGCCATGCTAAATAACAGCGTAAATCCTCTTGAGTCACCTTAATTAACAGCGTTTGATTACCAGAAAAGTAGAGCGATAAATAACGAAGATCAGTGCGGTATGCAGACAACGTATTATTGCTTAAACCGCTTACAGACCAAACTTCATCTAAAAATTGATCAATTAATATTTGAGCTTGCGCCATAAGTTCAGCATCAGCGGCTTTGACTAATAAGGCTGTTTTTTGCTTTAGGAGCATAACCTGATTCAATGGATTACTCCGAATTTGAGTATGTTATTCAAAAGCTGCAACTATTAAATATCAGAATAATAGTTTTATTTTCAGCTATTAAAGCCTAAAAAACTATTATTATTTTTTCCCAATAAAAACGGCACCTAAAGTGCCGTTTTTGATTTTTAATTCTCAGAGCTTAGCGCAAAGAATTAATGAGATAGTTTCGCTTCAGGCGCTTTCTTAATAAAAAAGCATAAAACGACCGCAATAAAGGTGGGAAGTAGCCACGCCATGCCTTCTTTATATAAAGGCATAAAGTTCATCCATGACATATCAATACCAGCGGCCTTTAATCCATCAACAATGCCAAATAACAGAGCCACTGACAGCACGATTTTTTGCGATAGAGCAGGTGAAGATAATTTTTCAGTTAAATATGTCATACCAACAAGAGCGATAACCACAGGGTAAATGGTCACCAAAACAGGAATGCTGATACTAATTAATTCAGATAAACCAAGGTTAGCGACTAGCGCACATATAACGGTCATAATAACTACCCAAAGGCGATATGATATTTTAGGTAGCAACTCGTTAAAGTATTCAGCGCAAGCGGTAACTAGGCCGATAGCCGTCGTTAAACAAGCCAATGTCACTACCGAGCCTAACAAAATTACGCCTGTAAACCCAAACTCACTGGTAACATACTTAGTTAAAATCTGCCCGCCATTTTCAGCACCTTTAGCAACATCACCCGCAATAGCACCAAGATAAAATAGCGATAAATACACAAATGCTAATCCACCAGCAGCAATAAAAGCAGCTCTGACTAAATAGCGTGTTTGCGCGGTAGATTCAGTCACACCTTTTTTGCGCAAAATATCAATAATGAGCATACCAAAGATCACTGAAGCTAGCGTATCCATGGTGTTGTAGCCTTCTAAAATGCCTTTAACTAAAGGGCTTGTAGCATATTCACCAACGGGAGCAGAGACTTCAGCACCGGGGAAAAGCAATACAGAAAAAGCTAAACCAAGCAATAAAAATAGCAACACTGGCGTCAATATTTTTCCCACACTATCCAATAATTTGCCCGGAAAAATAGACAGCAACATGGTGACAGCAAAAAAGAATAAAGTGTAAATAAGTTGCGAAAGATTAAGTGAAATAGAACCCAAGCTAATCATGGTATCTGGGTTACTTAAAAAAGGACGAGCTCCAATTTCAAAGGCAACCAAGCTGGTTCTTGGCGCTGCAAAAGCTGGACCAATAATCAAATAAATCGCAATAGCTAAAGCCGCAGCAACAAAAGGCGGTAATAACCCCATTACCTTACCATTTGATTTAGCTACCGCAATTAAGCCAATAAGCGGCATTCCTACAGCCGTAAACAAGAATCCTATCATCGCAGGGAGCATATTCTCGCCCGCTAACATTCCTGCAAAAGGCGGAAAGATAAGATTCCCAGCCCCTAAAAAGAAGGCAAAGGTCATAAAACCTAAACCTAATGTATCTCCAAATGACATATGATTCTTCTGCACTACTTCCTCGTTATTTTTCGTTGTTGACCCCAAAAAATTTGGGAATATTAAAGGTAAAACCGATAAGTAAAAACTACTTGAGCCAAATGTTATTATTATAAAAGGCTTAAACGGGGTTTTACGTTTAAAAGATGAAATTAAACCGCTGCACTAAATTTATGATTATAAGACAACGAATGTAACGGGTTTATTGGTCAATTTGATTAGACTTCCCCTAAATCTACTCAAACTAGAGCAGAATATGGGCAAACAATTACCAGACATGGAAACTGAAAACAAGTATTCACAATGAGAAAATGACTTTTCACGCAATAATTCGATATTTATCACAACATTCCGCAATTTATTTTAACAATCACAACAAAACCAAAATCTGTTGATACAAAATAAATTACCTAACTTATCTGACTTTCGGTGAAGCATTTACATACCCAAGCGACATCAAGATGCAGAGTTCAGAGCTTCACAGAAAGGCGAGGTCAAGGGGAATGATTGAAGAAATCGTGAATCCTTTCGAGCGCATTATGCAATGTATTCGTTATTCTGTGAAACTCCTTTTGCTCGAGGCTTACAGCCTTTTATTCTTCGCTAAACTTCTTCACCAGAGACTGACTTTACTAATTATGTATGCCTTCAAAAATTTATCTTGCCTAAAAGACGCTAAGCGTCTCGCTGAAAACAAGCATCTTGAAGCTGTTTGGGTATATTCCTTCCTACACAAAGGCTATGGCGTTAAAATTGTGGTACTACACATATCGAAAATAATTCATGGCATTTACTTTTAAACAATTTCACATTGATGATAACGGCTGCGGCATGCCCGTCAGCACTGATGGGGTAATTCTGGGTGCATGGGCGAACTTAGCAAATGCTCAATCTGTATTAGATATTGGCGCAGGGAGCGGATTATTAACCCTAATGGCCGCCCAGCGAAGTAATGTAAACATCACTGCGGTTGAAATCGACAAGCTTGCCTATAAAGCCTGTAAAGCCAATGTAAATACTAGCCTATGGGCATCACGTATTCAGATACATCATCAAAGTATTGCTGATTTTTGTAAAGCTTCTGAAGCCCTTTTTGACCATATTATCTGCAATCCGCCTTACTTTGATTGTGGGCCTCTATCAGCGACCAACCAAAGGGCTTTAGCTCGCCACACTGTCACTTTAAGCTTTGAACTTCTTTTGGAATCTATCTTTCGATTATTAACTGACAATGGCATCGCAAGTCTTATTTTGCCAATACAAAGCATGGAAAGGTTTTTAAATGCACTACGCCACCAAAAGCTCATCATAAGCAGACAACAAATGATCATTAGCGTTGAAGAAAAACAGCCCCACCGAATACTGCTCCAACTTCAAAAATGCCATTCAATGCAGCTCGAAGCAGTAAACACTTCAAACGCACTTTCTACACTAACAAATGGCAAGACAAACAACCTAGAATCCAACAGTACTCTCGACAATATGAAGCCACTTGTTATTAGAAATAGAAATAATAGCTACACAAATGAAATGATAAATCTGACCCGAGATTTTTATCTCAATATGGTTTGAAAAAACCATTCATTGGTTATTTGACAATAATCGCTATAATATCGGCCATTTTCCTAAGAGATGCTGATAATGCAATTTGAAGACTTCCAACTGGATTCTCGACTTTTAGAGTCACTAAAATCCATGGGACATAATTCCCCAACAACTATTCAGCAAGAAACCCTTCCTCTTGCCATGGATCAAAAAGATATTTTGGCTTGTGCACCAACGGGCACAGGCAAAACAGCAAGCTTCTTATTACCAGCATTGCAACATCTAATTGACTTTCCACGCAATCATGCAGGCCAAGCCAGAATATTAGTGTTAACGCCAACCCGTGAGCTTGCCAGTCAAATTCACCGCTATGCATGTCATCTTGCAACAGGTTTAAACTTTGATATAGGCATTGTTACAGGTGGTTTACCTTACGGTCCTCAAGAAGAAATGCTTGAAAAAAATGTCGATATTCTAGTAGCAACGCCTGGCCGGTTAATGGAATATCTAGACAAACAAAAGTTTACCGCTGAAAGTGTTGAAGTACTTGTCATCGATGAAGCCGATCGCATGCTTGATATGGGATTCTCATCCGTTGTAAACACCATTGCTATTGAATCCCAAAGCCGCAAGCAAACCATGTTATTTTCAGCCACATTAGAAGGCTTTGGTGTAAACCAGTTTGCTCGAGAACTTCTTTCTGAACCCGTTAGAATCACCGCTGAAGCGCCTCGCAGTGAAAAAGCCAAGATTCATCAATGGCTTCATCTTGCTGATGATAGAGCCCATAAATTTGCTCTTTTGTGTCATCTATTGCGTCAAGAAGAGACAACAAAATCCGTTGTTTTCGTTAAAAGCCGTGAATTAGTGGCAAGTCTAGAAGGCATGCTACTTCACGAAGGTATTCCTTGCGCTTATTTACGTGGCGATATGGAGCAAAAACTCCGTTTTCAATCCCTTAGTCGCTTTACAAAAGGTGAAGTCAACGTGCTACTCGCAACGGATATCGCTGCAAGAGGCATTGATATTGACGATATTAGCCATGTAATTAACTTTGATATGCCGCGCACCGCCGATGTGTATGTTCACCGCATCGGTCGAACAGGCAGAGCAGGCGCAAAGGGCACAGCTATATCTCTTGTTGAAGCCCATGATATGAGAGTCGTCAATAAAATCGAGCGCTATATTGAGCAATCATTAAAACGCCGTGTTATTGAAGGTTTAAGAGCAAAAAACAAAGAAGCTAAAGTACCGGGAAAGAAAAAAGTTAAAAAAACTGGCAAGAAAAAGGCGACGAAGAAAAAGTAACCTTAAGTTCAAAGCTTTCACTCCATTCACATTGACTCTTTAACTCTATCCAAGCACTCTAATACGGAGTGTCTTGGTTAATAGAAACACCATTTTTTTTGTATCATTTAAACTGTCTATTAGCATCAATACCTATTTTAAAGTAGCTCTTTAGGCTAGACCAATATAAACTTTCATCAACATTCTCGTTACAAACAGAAAACTATTTTACCCAATAAGAATTTTCTACTCTAGACTCAAAATTAATCAACGAAGGGATCCGTGTAATATTATGACTGTGCCTATTGTCAGGAGACTGACCCCCATTTTTATTTTGCTTGCATTTGGTCTCATGGCAGTAATAATGATTAAAACCAGTGAAAAGCAAGAACAAAAAATTACTGAACCTTCGATTACCCTTGTCAAAGTTAAAGCCGCCAAACAAAAAACTGTATCACTTAATTTACCTTCCTATGGTGTAGTTAATCCAAAATACAAAACTCAACTTGTGGCTGAAGTTCAAGGTCGGTTGTTAGAAATTACACCTGATTTTGTTGTAGGAAGCACTGTAAAAAAAGGCACCATATTGGCTTATATTGAGCCTTTTGATTACGAGGCAGATCTTATTCAAGCAAAAGCAGCGCTTGCTCAATCACTTGCCGCATTAGATGAGGAAATAGCCAAAGGTAAAGTCGCTGAAATGGAGTTTAAAGATTTTAATCAAGGACTGCCGCCAGAGCTTGGGCTTAGGGTGCCACAGTTAAAGAAAGAACAGGCCAATGTCAAATACGCACAAGCTGTCGTTGATAGAGCCAAAAGAAACCTTGAGCGTACAGTTATAAGAGCGCCCTTTAGCGGTATTGTTCGTTCACGAAGTGTTGAGCTAGGACAGTATGTCAACAAGGGACATAATTTAGGCGAACTGTACGGTACACAAATCGCTGAAATTCGTCTGCCCATTGCCAATACCGATCTTGCCTATCTTGAGTCTGTCGATAATCCAAATACAAATGTCACTCTAACGACATCACTTGCAGGCAAAGAAATTTCATGGAATGGTAATATTGTGCGCAGCGAAGGCGTAATCGATCCACAAAACCGCATGATCTATTTAGTGGCTGAAATACCTGATCCTTACAATAAAACCAATGGCGATAAAAACAAGCCATCACTTAAGTTCGGCACTTTTGTTAATGCAACCATAAAAGGTCGTACCGTTGAAGGCATAGTGAAACTGCCGCGCTACTTGGTTAGAAATAATAAAATCGCTATAGTGACAAAAGATAACACCATCGAAATTAGAACCGTTAATGTCATTAGAACTGATCTCGAAAATGTGTATATCAAAGATAGCCTCAAGAATAATGAGTTAGTATCGCTAACCTCTGTTAATAATCTTAGCGCTGGTCAAACGGTCAAAATATTCAATGACCGCCAAACATCACCTTCAAGTCAAAGCCAAGAATCACGTTTGGTTGCTGTAGGTGAGCAATAATGACCGATGATACAGAAATCACTTCAGACGAAAACTACGACACATCAAAGGGGATCATCGCTTGGTTTGCTCGAAATGGCGTTGCGGCAAACTTGCTGATGATCATATTAATTTGTGGCGGCATATTTAGTGCTTTTTTGATTAATAAAGAGATATTTCCTTCTATTGAGCTAAATATAATCCGCATTTCTGTCGGTTACCCTGGGGCTGCACCGCAAGAAATCGAAGAAGGCATTAACATTAAAATTGAGGAAGCAGTTCAAGATATTAGTGGTATAAAGAAAATTAAATCCGTTGCCGGAGATGGTTACGGTAACATCACCATAGAAGTCAATGATAACTATGACCCTCAAAAAGTCTTGGATGAAGCAAAACTCAGAATAGATGCCATAGCGACTTTTCCAGCAAATATTGAAAAACCCGATATCTACCAAATAAAACCGCAAAATAGTGTCATTTGGGTATCTGTTTATGGCGATATCAGCGCTACTGAAATGAAAGAAATCGCCAAAAATGTGCGCAACGATATTACGTCTCTTCCAGCGGTTACTCGCGCAGAATTAGCTGGTGTTCGGGATTATGAAATCAGCATTGAACTTTCAGAAGCCAAGCTTAGGGAATACGGACTGACTTTTTCACAAGTTGCTCAAGCTGTGCAAAAATCATCTATTGATTTACCCGGCGGCTCCATTCGCGCTGAAGATGGCGATATTTTACTTCGCACCAAAGGACAAGCTTATACGGGAAGTGAGTTTGCGAATATTGTCGTCAGTAGCAAGCCAGACGGTAGCCGAATTTTACTTTCTCAAGTCGCAATCATCAAAGACGGTTTTGAAGAACGCCTTGAATATACTCGTTTTAACGGCAAACAAGCCGCAATTATCGAAATTATAAGCATTGATAAACAAAACGCTTTAGCCATTTCCGAACAAGTCAAAGCCTACATTAAAGATCACCGAAAAACACTGCCGGCTTCCGTTAAATTAGATACTTGGGGAGACATGACCCATTATCTAAAAGGACGTCTAAACATGATGTTATCTAATATGTTTTACGGCGCACTATTGGTCTTTTTTATCCTCGCTTTATTTTTAAATCTTAAACTCGCCTTTTGGGTGATCATGGGGATCCCTGTTTGCTTTCTTGGCACACTTCTTTTTATGCCTCTGGAGCCGTTTTCTTTAAGCATTAACTTATTAACGCTATTTGCCTTTATTTTGGTTTTGGGTATTGTCGTTGATGACGCCATTGTTATCGGTGAAAGTGCTTACTCTGAAATAGAACAAAAAGGATATTCAACTAATAATGTCATTCTTGGCGCGCAAAAAGTTGCCATACCAGCGACATTTGGCGTACTAACCACAATCGCAGCTTTTATGCCAATGCTTATGGTTTCAGGTACTCAAGGCGTTATTTGGCAATCTATCGGCGTCGTCGTTGTGCTGTGTCTTGCATTTTCCTTAGTCGAATCTAAGTTAATCCTACCTGCGCATTTAGCCAGAATAAAACCAGAAGATCCAAATAAAAAATTGAGCTTTTGGGGCAAAAAAAAGCATCTATTCAATCAAAAGGTTCAATATCTTATTCAGCACAAATACCGTTCTTTTATAGGCACGTGTATCAAACAGCGATACAACGTATTAGCACTCTTTGTTGGCGTACTCATCTTAACTGTTGCTTTAGTCGCCAGCGGCAAAGTTCGCTGGATCTTTTTTCCTGATATCCCTTCTGATTTCATCAGAATAAATCTGGATATGGAGGAAGGAAGCTCTGAAAAAAACACACTCAGTGTTGTGCAAAATATTGAAGATGCACTTTATCGAATGAACGATAGCATGGAGAAAGAATACGGCAGCCCCGTGGTCAAGCACAGTTTCATCAATATGAACTCCCGTACTTCGGCGTTTATTTTAGCAGAGCTTACCAAGGGAGAAGACAGAACAATCGATGGCGTCGCCATTGCTGATGCGTGGCGAAATTCACTACCTAAAATGCTTTCAGTAAGCCAGTTGGATTTTAGTGCCAGCACCAACAACTCAAGCAGTGCTATTTCATTTAGACTCGAATCAGATAATTTTGAAGAACTCTCTGAAGCAGCTGAAAGCTTAAAGAACACACTTAGAAACTATAATGGCCTTTATGATATTTCTGATAACTTCTCATCTGGCAATATTGAAATACGCTTAAAAATAAAACCTGAAGCCGAATCATTAGGACTGACATTATCGGATCTTGCTCGCCAAGTGAGATACGGCTTTTATGGTTATGAAGCACAGCGCATTCTTAGGAACAAAGAAGAAGTCAAAGTGATGGTGCGCTATCCACTTGAACAGCGCCGTACCATTGGCCACCTTGAAAATATGCAAATTCGTACACCACAAGGTATCGCAGTGCCTTTTTCTAGTGTTGCAGATATTGAAATAGGTCAATCTTTTTCTTCAATCGTAAGAGTCAACAATCAAAGATCGATTACCATTACAGCCGATGCCAACAAGAACATCATTGAACCATCAAAAGTAGTTAGAGAAATTCAAAAAGAATTCATGCCCAAGCTACTTGAAAAATACCCTGATATCACCAGTAGCCTTGATGGCGAAAGTCTAGATGAACGAGAAACGATAATTAGTTTATTACAAGGTTTCTTTTTTGCGATTTTTACCATTTACGCCCTGATGGCGATCCCGCTTAAATCCTACAGTCAGCCGCTGATTATTATGTCGGTGATCCCCTTTGGTATTATCGGTGCACTAATAGGACATCTCATACTGGATATTTCTATTAGTATTTTGAGTATGATGGGAATTATTGCGCTTGCTGGTGTTGTGGTGAATGACTCTTTAATTTTGGTAGACTTTATTAATAAAGCGAAAAGAAAAACCAACAATATACGTGAAGCCGCAGTTGAAGCAGGCTGCTACCGTTTTAGAGCAATTATTTTAACTTCATTGACAACTTTTTTCGGCCTTATTCCCATTATTATGGAGAAAAGCCTGCAAGCTCAGATTGTTATTCCGATGGCCACGTCTCTTGCTTTTGGTATTTTGTTTTCCACTTTTGTGACGCTAATTTTAGTACCAATACTTTACGTTGTGCTTGATGATATAAAGAAAATGACAACAAAACTATTTAACTGGTATTGGTATGGCAGTCATTATTCAAAAACAAAGTAATCAAACTTAAGTAGGAAACCCTCTTAAAAAAAATAGAACATCACTTTTCTTGTGGACCTCTTTTTAAAAGAGAAAGAGAAGTCTGAGTGCGGTTCTATATTTTATAGTAAAATCACATTTTGAGAGTTATTTAACGAATAACAACACTAGGCTCTGTTGACATAGATTTGTGCATTTTTGCTGCTTTTGTCGGTATTTT
>SAMEA5043655__coassemble_170_pt1 | contig 13607 bp, 12 predicted proteins | sample SAMEA5043655__metabat2_high_PE_003 | metagenome-assembled genome bin SAMEA5043655 (sample SAMEA5043655) | Gadus morhua
TCGATTTCCTGCAAGGGGATTTTAGAGAAGAAAAGGTGCTTGACGCATTGTTAACTCGGGTCGGTGACGCTAAAGTGGATTTAGTGTTATCGGATATGGCACCTAATATGAGCGGTAGTGATGGTGTTGATCAACCTAGAGCTATGTATTTAGTTGAGCTAGCTTTAGATATGTGTCATCAAGTACTAGCGCCAAACGGAAGTTTTGCTGTTAAAGTATTTCAAGGCGAAGGTTTTGAGGAATATTTGAAAGCAGTGAGATCGGCATTTAAGACTGTTAAAACACGTAAACCAGATTCTTCAAGAGCGCGTTCTCGCGAAGTCTATCTTGTGGCGACAGGGTACAAGTTGTAGTACCCTACATATAATTATTTTAAGGCTTTAAAGAGGTCTAAGAATTTGAGTGACATGGCAAAAAATTTAATTCTCTGGGTCGTCATCGCAGTTGTGCTGATGTCGGTTTTTCAAGGTTACTCTCCCTCTTCTTCGTCTGCGCAGAAGATGGATTACTCAACCTTTTTGGATGACGTTCGAAGTGGTCAAATTTCGTCGATAAGCGTAAAAGCGGATCAACGTACCATTGACGGCGTAAAAAGAACGGGTGATAAATTTACTACTATCATGCCAATGTATGATCAAGATTTGATTAATGATCTTGATAAAAAAGGCGTAAAAATGAAAGGGCAGGAAGCTGAAGAATCTGGTTTCTTGACTCAAATATTTATTTCTTGGTTCCCTATGTTGTTGCTCATTGGTGTGTGGATATTTTTCATGCGTCAGATGCAAGGCGGCGGCGGTAAAGGTGCGATGTCCTTTGGTAAAAGTAAAGCCAAGCTCATGGGCGAAGATCAGATTAAAACGACCTTCGTTGATGTAGCTGGTTGCGATGAAGCCAAAGAAGAGGTGAAAGAGTTAGTGGATTACTTACGTGATCCGACTAAGTTTCAGCGATTAGGCGGACGTATTCCGACAGGAATATTATTAGTAGGTCCTCCAGGTACAGGTAAAACCTTACTTGCAAAAGCCATTGCTGGTGAAGCTAAGGTGCCATTTTTCACTATTTCTGGTTCGGACTTCGTAGAAATGTTTGTGGGTGTTGGTGCATCTCGTGTACGTGACATGTTTGAGCAAGCAAAAAAGTCTGCGCCTTGTATTATCTTTATCGATGAAATCGATGCGGTAGGACGTCAACGTGGAGCTGGACTCGGCGGTGGTCACGATGAACGTGAGCAAACACTAAACCAAATGTTGGTTGAAATGGATGGCTTTGAAGGTAACGAGGGAATTATCGTTATCGCTGCGACTAACCGTCCAGATGTACTAGATGCAGCGTTGTTGCGTCCAGGTCGTTTCGATAGACAGGTTGTTGTAGGTCTTCCTGATGTCCGTGGCCGTGAGCAAATTTTAAAAGTGCATATGCGCAAAGTGCCAATTGGTGATGATGTTAAAGCAAGCGTTATTGCCCGTGGTACACCAGGTTTTTCTGGTGCAGATTTAGCTAACCTTGTGAACGAAGCCGCACTTTTTGCTGCCCGCGGTGATCGCAAAGTGGTTGGTATGGACGAGTTTGAAAAGGCAAAAGATAAAATCATGATGGGTGCTGAGCGCCGCTCTATGGTGATGTCTGAAAGTGAAAAAGAAATGACGGCTTACCACGAAGCTGGTCATGCCATTGTAGGATATCTAATGCCAGAGCACGATCCTGTGCACAAGGTGACGATTATTCCTCGTGGTCGAGCCTTGGGTGTTACTTTCTTCTTACCAGAAGCTGACGCAGTTAGCCAAAGTAAATGCAAACTTGAATGCCAAGTGTCAGTTGCTTACGGTGGACGTTTAGCTGAAGAAATGATCCTTGGAAAAGAGAAAGTATCTACAGGTGCATCTCAAGACATTAAGTATGCGACGCAAATTGCACGTAATATGGTTACTCAATGGGGCTTTTCTGAAAGGTTAGGTCCACTATTGTACGCAGAAGAAGAAGGTGAGGTTTTCTTAGGCCGATCAATGGGCAAATCTAAACAAATGTCCGATGACACAGCATCAATTATTGATAGCGAAGTTAAAGCGATCATTGATCGTAATTACCAACGTGCAGAAGCTATTCTTCGTGAAAATGAAGATATTCTTCATTCAATGAAAGATGCGCTTATGAAGTACGAGACCATTGATTCACCAATGATTGACGATCTTATGGCGCGGAAAGAAGTTCGCCAGCCAGCAGATTGGACTGATGATCATTCTGATACTAAGGGCTCTAAAGGCGGTAAGTCTGCAAAGGCAGATGAAAAAGCAGAAGAGCAATCAATAGAGAAAGATATTCCAAATTCTGATCTTAACGATTCAGGTGAACATCCAGTAAAATAAGCCATTTTTTTGCTACTAAAGAAAACCCCGAAAGGGGTTTTCTTATATGTGGTTATAAATTTTTTTATGTAAAGTTGAGAAGCTTTAGTCACTGAGAGGCCATAACTCAATGAAATTATTTTCTAAAGGGACTGAGTTAGATTTGACTACTCCTGTGGTCATGGGAATTTTAAATGTCACTCCAGACTCGTTTTCCGATGGTGGTCAATTTGCGTCATTTAAATCAGCATGTGCTCATGTTGATACGATGGTAACGCAAGGCGCCAAGATTATTGATATAGGTGGTGAGTCCACAAGACCTGGCGCTAAGGATGTTTCCCTTGCCGATGAATTGACAAGAGTGTTACCACTAGTTGAATATATTACAAAATATCATACCGACACTTGGATTTCTGTTGATACCAGCAAGGCTGAAGTGATGAGGCAAGCTGTGATCGCTGGTGCGCATATGATCAATGATGTACGAGCATTACAAGAGCCTAATGCGCTTGAGGTTGCCGCAGAACTTAATGTGCCTGTTTGCATTATGCATATGCAAGGTCAACCAAGAACGATGCAGATTGATCCAACTTATCAAAATGTGGTTGAAGATATAAAAGAATTTTTTAAAAACCGTATTGATGCCTGCGTGAAAGCTGGCATTGATAGGCAGAATTTAATTCTTGATGTTGGTTTTGGTTTTGGTAAAAGTCTTAAGCATAACTATCAATTACTTGCCAATTTGAACCAATTTGAGGATTTGGGCTTACCCATGCTGATCGGATTATCAAGAAAGAGTATGATAGGCAACTTATTGAATCGAGAAACATCGCAAAGACTTGCTGGTAGTCTTGGTTGCGCCATGCTAGCGCTGGAGCAAAACGCAAATATATTAAGAGTGCATGATGTACCTGAAACCTTTGATATTATCGAAGTGTTTAAGGCATTTTGCGCCAACAAAAATGGATAGCATTGAATAATAAAAAATAAAACAGTGAATGCTTGATTTGAAATTTATTTAACATTGGGATAGCTCGATGTTTTTATTAAAAGTTGCGTTTTAGGGGATGCACGATGAGAAAATTTTTTGGCACTGACGGTATTCGTGGCAAAGTGGGATCTGGCAAAATGACGCCAGAATTAGCTTTAAAATTAGGTTGGGCTGCGGGACGAGTGCTGTCGAGAACGGGAACTAAAAAAGTTCTTATTGGTAAAGATACACGCATTTCAGGGTATTTATTTGAATCTGCTCTTGAAGCTGGTTTATCTGCTGCAGGACTTAATGTCATGCTGTTAGGCCCAATGCCAACACCTGCTGTTGCTTATTTGACTCGAACATTTCGAGCTGAAGCTGGCGTTGTCATTAGTGCTTCTCATAATCCTTATTATGACAATGGCATTAAATTTTTTGCAAATGATGGCAGTAAGCTTGATGATGAAATTGAACTTGCTATTGAAGCTGAACTTGAAAAGCCAATGTCCTGTGTGGAATCTCACCTTTTGGGCAAAGTATCACGAATTGATGATGCTGCTGGTCGCTATATTGAATACTGCAAGGGTAATTTTCCTGCAGATCAAACGCTGAGCGGGTTAAAAATTGTTGTGGATTGTGCCAATGGTGCTACATACCATATTGCGCCTAATGTGTTTAGAGAGCTAGGTGCTGAGGTGATTGCCATTGGCGATCAACCAAATGGTGTCAATATCAATGATAAAGTTGGTGCGACATCAATGGCTGCAATTTGTGAAACCGTTGTTGCTGAAAACGCTGATTTGGGTATTGCCCTTGATGGTGACGGTGATCGTATTATGATGGTTAACAAATATGGTGAAGTCATCGATGGCGATCAAATACTGTTCATTTTAGCTCGTGATGCTAAGCAACGAGGCATGCTTCAAGGCGGTGTTGTAGGCACTTTAATGTCTAATCTTGGTTTAGAGCTTGCCTTAAAAGAGTTGGACATTCCATTTTCTCGCTCCAAAGTGGGTGATCGCTATGTGATGGAGCAGCTAAAAGAAAAATCATGGCGCATCGGCGGTGAAAACTCTGGTCATATTTTGCATTTAAGCCATGGAACTACAGGTGACGGTATTGTCGCTGGTATTTTAGTTTTGGCCGCCATGCAAAGACGTAAGGTAAACTTTGAGGAATTAACTCAAGGCTTATCTATGTTACCGCAAGTGTTAGTGAACGTTCGTTTTGAAGGGATCTCAGATCCACTTTCATCTGATTTGGTTATAAAAACAGTGAAAAGCGTCGAAAACGAATTGGGTGAATCTGGTCGAGTACTTCTTCGAAAATCAGGTACTGAACCGCTTATTCGCGTTATGGTTGAAGGAATTAACGAGAAAGATGTCATTCGAATGGCAAAAACAATTGCTGATGCGGTGACTCAAGCGAGTTTATAAATCTAAGATATAAAGTTAGTCGGTTTGATATTGGAATAAATACAGGAAAGTATGGGGTCAAAAAGAAAAAACGTCCTTTTTTGACCTTTAAATCTACAGCGGCATAATAATTGGCATAAAAAGTAAACATTCCCGCTTGTTAAGCTAAAAAAACGAGCTTTAGGTATTGTAACTTTAATATTCGTTCGCTATTATTCGTGCCGCTTTCAAAGGAGATAGAGATGGCTCTCAGACGTCCGATGGTTGCTGGTAATTGGAAGATGAATGGTGATTCTGCATTGGCAGATGAGTTATTTAAAAAGTTTTCCGCAAAGCTCAATGATGATTCTGTTGAGGTGGTATTATGTCCTCCAACAATTTATCTTGAAAGCGTTCGCCAACTACTTAAAGCTAATAAAAAAGCATTAAACGGTTCTTTAGTAAGAATGGGTGCGCAAAATCTAAGTCAACATGATTTTGGTGCTTATACTGGTGAAATTTCAGGCCGTATGCTGAAAGATGCTGGTTGTCGATATGTGATTATCGGGCATTCAGAAAGACGTCGAATGTATGGCGAAACAAGTGATATTGTTGCAGATAAATTTGCAGCAGCTCAAAAGCACGGTTTAACACCAATTTTATGCGTGGGTGAATCGGGTCCTGCTAGAGAAGCAAGACGCACTTTTGAGGTTATCGCAGAAGAATTAGATGTTGTTATTGAAAAGAACGGTACGATGGCGTTTGACAATGCAATTATCGCTTATGAACCGCTATGGGCGGTGGGTACTGGTAAAAGTGCTGCACCAGAACAAGCTCAAGAAGTTCATGCGTTTATTCGCAAGCGACTTTCTGAAGTTTCACCTTATATTGGTGAAAATATTAGAATTTTGTACGGTGGTAGTGTAACGCCGAGCAACGCAGCAGATTTATTTGCGCAGCCAGATGTTGATGGTGGACTGATTGGCGGTGCTAGCTTAAACTCTACAGAGTTTTTAAGTTTATGTTCCATAGCGATGAGCGCATAATATGTATAATGTTTTAATTATTATTTACTTGTTGGTAGCCATAGCGCTAGTAGGAATGATCCTCGTCCAGCAAGGTAAAGGTGCTGATATGGGTGCCTCGTTTGGTGCTGGTGCGTCAGGTACTTTGTTCGGTTCGTCAGGTTCAGGGAATTTTCTTACTCGAACTACTGCCGTATTAGCGATTGGCTTTTTCATTCTTAGTTTAGCTATTGGTAATCTAAGTGCGAATCATGTCAAACAACAGGATTCTTGGAATAGCTTAGAGCCAACTTCAACGAAAGTTGAACAGCCAGTCAAAGCACCAGAACCAGTTAAAGAGTCTCAGGATAAAATTCCAGACTAGTAAAGATTTTGCCGAGGTGGTGGAATTGGTAGACGCGCAGCCTTGAGGTGGCTGTGACCTAACGGTCGTGCGGGTTCAAGTCCCGCTCTCGGCACCATTTTAAAAAATTATTAAGTCGATAAATGATATTAGCTTAGTGATTGCAAGTTGAATTTAAAATCAATATACTTGCAACCAGTTGACGCGGGGTGGAGCAGTTGGTAGCTCGTCGGGCTCATAACCCGAAGGTCGTCGGTTCAAGTCCGGCCCCCGCAACCAGCTTCAGTTTTCTTAGCAAATCATGTTAAGATAATGACTGTTACAGGTTCTTAAGATATGACCTCGTGATTACGGGGTTTTTTGTTATCTGAGACTTTAAAATTCACCGTGAATAACGGTAATTGCTGGGGGCTATATGCCCTTTTTTGTTTTTTTTGGGGGTCCACTTGGCAACAATTGAAAACAAACTTGTAGATATACTTAGAGCCCCAGTAGAAGCTCTTGGCTATCAACTTTGGGGGATTGAGTACCTTCAAGCAGGTAAACATTCTACCTTACGGGTTTTTATCGATAGCGATAAAGGCATTTTCATTGAAGACTGTGCAGAAACCAGTCGGCAGGTGAGTGCTGTTCTTGATGTTGAAGATCCTATTACCCATGAATATACACTGGAAGTTTCCTCTCCAGGCGTTGACCGTTTATTATTCAGTGCAGATCATTATCAATGCTATTTGGGTGAAGAGGCTAAATTACAATTGACTATGCCTGTAGGTGGTAGTCGAAATTTGAAAGGGATCATCACAAAAGTTGACGGTCAAATGTTGACTTTAACCGTTGATGGTAAAGAGTTGGTTGTTGCCATTGATAATATTCGCAAAGGCAACTTGATAGCTAAGTTTTGATAGTTTCAAGGTGAACGAGGCAAGACAATGAATAAAGAGATTCTGCTGGTCGCTGAGGCGGTTTCAAACGAAAAAGCGGTACCACGTGAAAAAATTTTTGAAGCATTGGAAATTGCACTGGCAACTGCAACTAAGAAAAAATATGAAGGCGATATCGATGTTCGTGTTGCCATTGACCGTAAAACCGGTGATTACGATACTTTCCGCCGTTGGCAGGTAGTTGAAGATAACGGTGAGCCACTGGAAAATCCGTATCGTGAAATCACTTTTGAAGCTGCTCAATTTGATGAACCTGAAATTAAATTAGGTGACTTTATTGAAGATGAAATTGAATCAGTAGTTTTCGATCGAATTACCACTCAAACAGCCAAGCAAGTTATCGTTCAAAAAGTACGTGAAGCTGAACGCGCTCAGGTTGTTGAGCAGTTTGCTGATAAAGAAGGCGAGTTGATCACGGGTATTGTCAAAAAAGGTAACCGTGATAGCGTCGTTGTTGATTTAGGCAACAACGCTGATGCGGTATTATTCCGTGAAGATTTAATTAGTCGTGAAAACTTCAGACCCGGTGATAGAGTGCGTGCACTTCTATACTCTGTTCGTCCTGAAGCTCGTGGCGCTCAATTATTTTTGACTCGCACTAAACCTGAAATGCTCATTGAGCTTTTCCGCGTTGAAGTACCAGAAATTGCCGACGAAATGATTGAAATCATGGGCGCTGCTCGCGATCCAGGTAGCCGTGCTAAAATCGCAGTTAAATCTAACGACAAGCGAATTGATCCTATTGGTGCTTGCGTAGGAATGCGTGGAGCTCGCGTTCAGGCGGTTTCAAATGAGTTAGGCGGTGAGCGTGTTGATATTATTATGTGGGATGATAATCCTGCACAATATGTGATCAATGCCATGGCGCCAGCAGATGTTGCTTCTATTATCGTGGATGAAGATAATCATTCAATGGATATTGCCGTTGAAGCTGATTCTTTAGCACAGGCTATTGGTCGCAATGGTCAAAATATTCGTTTAGCAACTCAGCTAACTGGCTGGGTGTTAAATGTGATGACTGTTGAAGATATGAATATTAAGCATCAGGCTGAAAATGCCAAGGTGATTAATGTGTTCATGTCATCTCTAGACATAGATGAAGATTTTGCAAAATTATTGGCTGAAGAAGGTTTTACTTCGTTAGAAGAAATTGTCTATGTGCCTTCGTCAGAGTTGCTTGAAATCGATGGCCTTGATGAAGATACTATTGACGCACTAAGAGAACGCGCAAAAGCGGCAATCTCTACTCGTGCACTAGCGAACCAAGAAGCATTAGATGGTGTTGAGCCAAGTGAAGATTTACTTGCGCTTGAAGGAATTGAGCGTCATTTGGCTTTTGTTCTGGCGAGCAAGGGTATTGTGACACTTGAAGATTTAGCCGAACAAGGCATTGATGATTTGATCGATATTGAAGAATTAACAGAAGAAAAAGCGGGTGAGCTGATTATGGCCGCACGTAATATCTGTTGGTTTGGCGATGAAGAATAGTCGATCAACAGGGGGATTTAACTGATGGCAGAAACCATAACAGTCGAAAAATTAGCTGAAGAAGTAAACAAAACCGTTGATCGTTTAATCGAGCAATTCTCTTTAGCTGGTATTAATAAAAACCAGAATGACAACGTGTCAGAAAATGAAAAGCAGCAGCTATTGGATTTTCTAAAAAAACAGCATGGAACTGATGCTGTTCCGACTAAAATGACATTACAGCGTAAAACCGTTTCTACATTGAGCGTTGCAGGCAATGGTGGTCATTCTAAAGACGTTAAAGTCGAAGTTCGTAAAAAGCGTACATTCGTAAAACGTGATGATGCCTCTGTAAAAGCAGAAGCTGAAGCGAAAGCTGCGGCAGAAGTTGAAGCGAAAGCTGCGGCAGAAGTTGAAGCAAAAGTTAAAGCCGAAGCGGATGCAAAAGCAAAAGCAGAAGCAGATGCGAAAGCAAAAGTTGAAGTAGAAGCAAAGGCAAAAGCCGATGCTGAAGCGAAAGCAAAAGCTGAAGCTGCTAAAGCGAAGGCGCTAGAAAATGAAACTGACGATGCACGTGCAGTTCGTTTAGAAGCAGAACGCATAAAAGCAGCTCAAGAAGAAGTCATTAAGCGCAAGCAAGACGAAGAAGCAGCTAAAGCGGCTGAAGAAGCTCGCCGTTTAGCAGTCGAAAACGAAAAGCGTTGGGCTGAAGAAGAAAAGCGTCGCTTAGATGCCGAGAAGAATGGTGATCATCATATCACTACATCTAAAGTTGCTCGTGCTGCTGAAGATACTTCTGATATGGCTGAAGAGAAAAAAGGTCGTCGTAGCCGCAATAAAGGCGCATCGAAGAAGCGTGGCGGAAAAGATGCCCGTGATGGTGCTCGCGATAGACACATGAGAAATCGCTCTACTGCGCCTAAGTCAATGGCTCATGGATTCAACAAGCCAGTTGCGGCTGTCAACCGTGAAGTGCGCATTGGTGAAACTGTTTCTGTTGCCGAGCTTGCTCAGCGTATGGCAGTTAAAGCCACTGAAATCATCAAGCAGATGATGAAGATGGGCAACATGGTGACGATTAACCAAGTGCTTGATCAAGAAACTGCACAGTTGGTTGCTGAAGAGTTAGGGCACAAAGTGGTTCTGCTTCGTGAAAACGAACTAGAGCATCAAGTGCTTGCTGATCGTGATAGCAATGAAAAAGTATCACGCGCGCCAGTTGTGACCATTATGGGTCACGTTGACCATGGTAAAACCTCTTTACTTGATTACATTCGTCGCGCCAAAGTTGCAGCGGGTGAAGCCGGTGGTATTACTCAGCATATCGGTGCTTATCACGTTGAAACTGACAATGGTATGATCACCTTCTTAGATACTCCTGGTCACGCTGCATTTACCTCAATGCGTGCTCGTGGTGCAAAAGCCACTGATATCGTGATTTTGGTTGTTGCTGCAGATGATGGTGTTATGCCACAAACAATTGAAGCGATTCAACACGCTAAAGCGGGTAATGTGCCTTTGATTGTTGCTGTGAACAAAATGGATAAGCCAGAAGCTGATCCAGAGCGCGTGAAATCAGAGCTTGCTCAGCACAACGTAATGTCTGAAGATTGGGGTGGTGACAATATGTTCGTTCACGTATCTGCTAAAGCGGGTACTGGCGTTGACGAACTGTTAGAAGCGATTTTATTACAATCTGAAGTACTTGAGCTTAAAGCCGTTAAAGACGGAATGGCATCAGGCGTTGTGGTTGAGTCTAAGCTTGATAAAGGCCGTGGTCCTGTTGCTACCGTTCTGGTTCAAGAAGGTACTTTACGCCAAGGCGATATCGTTTTATGTGGTCTTGAGTACGGTAAAGTCCGTGCGATGAAAGATGAAAACGGTAACGCTATCACTGAAGCGGGTCCATCTATTCCTGTTGAGATTTTAGGTCTATCAGGCGTGCCTTCTGCTGGTGATGAAGCAACCGTAGTTCGTGATGAGCGTAAAGCTCGCGAAGTTGCGCTTTATCGTCAAGGCAAGTTCCGTGATATTAAACTGGCTCGCCAGCAAAAAGCGAAACTTGAAAACATGTTTGCGAACATGGAAGAAGGCGAAGTACAAGAGCTTAATATTGTACTTAAAGCTGATGTTCAAGGTTCTTTAGAGGCTATTTGCGAATCTTTAAGCAAGCTTTCTACCGATGAAGTTAAAGTTAACATTATCGCTCGCGGCGTTGGTGCATTAACTGAAACTGACGCGACGTTAGCTGCTGCGTCCAATGCTATTATGGTTGGTTTTAACGTTCGTGCTGATGCTCAGGCTCGCAAGACCATTGAATCAGAAAGTGTTGATTTACGTTATTACAGCGTTATCTATGACTTGATTGATGAAGTTAGATCAGCAATGAGTGGTATGTTAGCGCCAGAATTTAAGCAAGAAATTATCGGTCTTGCTGAAGTTCGCGATGTATTTAAGTCACCAAAACTTGGCGCTATTGCTGGTTGTATGGTTACTGAAGGCATGGTTAAGCGTAGCGCTCCAATTCGTGTATTACGTGAAAACGTAGTGATTTACGAAGGTGAGTTAGAGTCACTTCGCCGCTTTAAAGATGATGTGCAGGAAGTACGCAACGGTATGGAATGTGGTATCGGCGTTAAGAACTATAACGACGTTCGCGTTGGCGATCAGATCGAAGTATTCGAAACTGTTGAAGTTCAGCGTAGCCTGTAAATACTGATTAATGTCTGTGCTTTGCATGGACATTAATGGCGGCAAATACTTGTTTTAACACAATACTGATGTCTAGAGTTGTGTTGAAAATAGTATTTCGCCGCTTTTTGTTTATTAGAGATTATATAAATTATGGCAAAAGAATTTAGTCGCACACGCCGCATTGGTCAGCAGCTTCAACAAGAGCTGGCTCAGGTGATTATGCGAGACATTAAAGATCCTCGTGTTGGTATGGTAACTGTTAATTCTGTGGAAGTATCACGGGACTTAAGCTATGCCAAAGTGTTTGTTACCTTCTTTGAAGATGATGCTGAATTAGTGGAAGAAAAACTGGCAGCATTAACTACCGCTGCACCTTATATTAGAACACTGGTGGCAGGACGGATGAAGCTTAGGGTCATGCCAGAATTACGCTTTGTTTATGATGCCTCTCTTGTTGAAGGTATGCGTATGTCTAATTTGGTAAGTCAAGTTATCAATAATGATAAAGCGAAACAAAAGCTGTTTGGGAATGACATTGTAGCCGACAGTGAAGCTGAAAATGATCAGACTGATGAAAGTCAGGAGAAAGCTTAATGGCTCGCCGTCCTAGAGGCCGTTTAGTCGATGGTATCGTGCTTTTGGATAAGCCGACAGGTGAAAGCTCTAATCATGTATTACAACGTGTGAAGCGTATTTATAATGCTGCTAAAGCTGGACACACTGGTGCGCTGGATCCTTTAGCAACGGGAATGCTTCCTATTTGTTTAGGTGAGGCGACTAAGTTTTCATCTCACTTACTGGATGCAGACAAGCGTTATACCGTAACGGCTAAACTCGGTGTTCGTACTGATACCAGTGATAGTGATGGCGAAATTATTCAAACACGTTCTTTGGACTTTAGTGAAGCGTTATTACTTGATTCATTGGCGCACTTTCGTGGCGAAACCATGCAGGTTCCGTCCATGTATTCAGCGCTTAAACATCAAGGCCAACCTTTATATAAATATGCGCGTGAAGGCATTGAGGTTCATCGTGAAGCAAGACCTATCACTGTTTTTGAACTGAATTTTCTCAGTTTAAACGGGGATGAGTTGACGCTGGATATTCATTGCTCTAAAGGCACTTATATTCGTACTATTGTTGATGATTTAGGTGAAATGCTAGGCTGTGGAGCTCATGTGATTATGTTGCGCCGCACTGGCGTTGCAAAATATCCCTATGACAAAATGGTGACCATTGAGCAGCTTGAAGATCTACTAGCAAAAGCCAATGAGCAAGACATGCCTCCTAGAGAATTGCTTGATCCTTTGTTATTGCCGATGGATACCGCAGTAGCTGATTTACCAGAGGTTAACGTGCCTGATATTGTTGCTAGTTACCTTTTACATGGTAATCCAGTACAAGCTTCTGGGCTTATTCCTGAAAAGCTTGTGCGTATTACCATAGGTGATGATCATCGCTTTGTGGGTATCGGGATGATGAATGATGACGGACTGCTAGCACCTAAGCGTTTAATTGTGTTTCGAGAGAATACTGAATTAGCGTGATATTTTGATGGTTACAGCTATCAGCTTTGGTTGCGTTCAAGGCGTAATATCGTTAAAATGCCGTTCCTCCTTGGCTGAGTTAGTGATTGGCTAAGGTTATTTTTAATTTTTTGGAGACATACATGTCACTAAGTACTGAAGTAAAAGCACAAATCGTGGCTGAATACGGCCGCTGTGAAAACGATACTGGTTCTTCTGAAGTTCAGATCGCTCTGTTAACTGCACAGATCAACCATTTACAAGGTCACTTCAAAGAGCACATCCACGATCACCACTCTCGCCGTGGTTTGTTACGTATGGTTAGCGCTCGTCGTAAGTTATTAGCTTACTTGAAGCGTACTGAAAACAGCCGTTATGCTGAGCTTATCCAAAAGTTAGGTTTACGTCGTTAATTCATTTTATTGACTTAATCTACTTATCGAATTTTAAACCACCCTTTTGGGTGGTTTTTTATGTTTGTAATTTACTGCATAATGTTTGACGGGTTCGCAAAGAAGGAATAATTATGGAATATGATATTATCCATCAACAAAATAAAGAGCGATTTGTCATTTCTATTGATAAGCACGATGCCGTGATTGAATATAAGTTAGAAGGTAATAACATTGATTTTACTCGCACTTTTGTTCCTGAAGAATTAAGAGGTGAGGGAATTGCAGGAAAGTTAGTGAGAGCGGCTTTGACTTGGGCCAAGTCTCAACATTTCGAAATGACATCAAGCTGTTGGTACGTACAAAAATTCTTGTAAAAGCTATTTTTAGAGTGTGTAACAAAATCTGTGTAACTGTCTATTATTAATAGCCTAATGGGGTTAAGGATAGACAGCCATGAATAAGAAAGAATTAGAAATCATTGCCAAGCAAGCAGCTAAAAATATTAAG
>SAMEA5043655__coassemble_171_pt1 | contig 13599 bp, 11 predicted proteins | sample SAMEA5043655__metabat2_high_PE_003 | metagenome-assembled genome bin SAMEA5043655 (sample SAMEA5043655) | Gadus morhua
GTGTAAACCACTAAATTTTTACCTTTGACTGCTAATGTAGGTTTGAAGTTAAACCATGAAAGCGAAGACATAAAAGGTGATAAATCAACAGTTGCGCCTTTTTTTGAAAGATCAATAGATGATAAACGCGGAATAAAAGTCTGCGCGACATTCAATAAATTTAGGGGGTTTTCAGATGAAAGTGTCAAGGCTCCATCAAATTCACTTAAGCGAGAAAAGTGCGAAGCTGTTTCAACCTTATAATCAAACACTGAAAACGATGCACCTAAAAGCCCTTGCATCATTCCTGCTGCCATACTGACAAACATGGGATCGTTTGCATTCAGGGTACTTTGCATTTCTGCGACTATGGCACATTGAGATTCAGGCTTAGTAAAATTATTCCAAATGACACTCATGGTTGATGTCAAATTTTGGGTATTGCCACCGATTCCAACAGCAAAAGCACTTGAGCCAAGTTTTGCAATTTGTTCAGGAATAAACCCGTGAAGTTGGCTTAAAGCCGATAGCATTTCTTTATTACGGCTCTCGATGACCATTTTTAAGTTTATATCGCTACTTTCAGGCGTTATGGTCATATTGGTGAAACCAAATACTGTCATAGGCCAATTGTCAGCGAGCACCGTCAATGCTTTTCGGCATTCATCTGTTTGCCATTTGTTTTTCACATTATGCATTTGAAGGTGAATTAATCCCTTGCTCATTAACTTTTTGTCTAACCATTGAAGATATGGTTTCCGCCAAGGATTAGCGTCCGTCTTAGTTAAGGCATTAATCATTGATTTATGATTAATAAAACTCACATTTTCTTTTAAAAATTGATTTTTAACGATCAACTCTTTTAACAAATTCGTACTTTCAAGAGATGTTTCTATGGTTTTTAAACCCAAAGCCTGCGCTAATTGCTCTTGATTTTCTTTTTCGATCTGAAAGGTAACAGTTATCCAATCTTGATGCTCACCGATGACCATGGAAAGCCCATCATCAAAATAAAGGCTCTTTAATTCATACTGACGATAATTATTATTTGATATAGTTAAGCTCTTATGAGTAAAACCACTCTTTTTTTCGGCTAAATCAAGTTGTTCAAAAAAGGCATTGGCATCCTTTATTTGAAACTTAAAAACAGGTTTTAAATCTATTGTATACAAATAAGCTTGAACATTATTAGCCAATCCAAATTTAGTTAATATATTATCAGGGTTATTAATATCATTGATGGCATTTTTATATAAAGCATCCAAAAACAAATCGAATTTGGTATTATTTAAATTGTGAGTTGAAGGTGAGTAATTGGCAGCTAAAGAATGCAAATAGTTTTTGATAGGAAAAGGTGTTAAAAAACCTGAAAAGATTTCCGTATCAGCCGGAATATATTCAATCACATTTGCATCGCCAACTTTCTGATCTTCAATATTTTGATAAAAATATTTTGCGATAAAAATAAAACCCGCTAACAAAAACATAAAAAATATATTTTTCATGGAAAACCCTCATTGAAAATCCTTTAGCAATTAAGTTTTTTCTGAATTACGACTACATCGTACCTTAGATAAGATAGAAAACAAGTTTGATATAAGCGTCGTATGCTGTAAGCTTCGCGCCTCTGCTAAATGCAGAGCCTATTCGAATTCGTCACTTTTTATGAATCAAGTTTTTATAAATATAATAGCTTAATACCACATAGAAAATGACACCAAAAAGAGATGTTAAATGAGTTTTACCTCCCTGGGCCTATCAGCCCCGATTTTAAAAGCAGTAGCCGCTCAGGGCTATAAAACACCATCACCGATTCAAGCTCAAGCCATTCCTGCTGTTTTACAGGGACGTGATATTATGGCTGCAGCTCAAACAGGAACGGGAAAAACAGCGGGTTTTACATTACCTCTGTTACATATACTATCCCAAGGAAAGCCTGTAACTAATGGACAAATTCGCGCTTTAATTATTACACCTACACGTGAGCTTGCTGCGCAAATTGCCGAAAGCGTTGCTAATTACGGTGCTAAATTACCACTTAAAAGTGCCGTTGTATTTGGTGGCGTATCCATTAATCCACAAATCACTAAGCTTAAAAACGGTGTTGATATTTTAGTGGCAACACCCGGGCGCTTATTAGATTTATATCAACAAAGAGCTATTAGTTTTCAATCTTTAGAAATATTAGTGCTCGATGAAGCCGATCGCATGTTAGATATGGGCTTTATTCACGATATTCGCCGCATTTTAAAAGTGTTACCGCCAAAGCGCCAAAATTTGCTTTTTTCAGCCACTTTTAGTGAAGAAATTCGCGCACTTGCTAAAGGGCTAGTTAATAATCCTCTAGAAATTTCTGTTACGCCTAGGAACACTACGGCAGAAACAGTCAAACAATGGATTTGTCCCGTTGATAAAAGCCAAAAATCAGCGCTATTAACTAATCTGATTAAAGATCAAGATTGGAAACAAGTTTTGGTGTTTTCACGCACAAAACACGGCGCAAACCGCTTAGCCAAGCATCTTGAAGGCAAAGGCATTAGAGCCGCTGCGATCCATGGCAACAAAAGCCAAAATGCACGAACCCAAGCATTAGCTGATTTCAAAAGTGGCAAAGCAAGAGTGCTAGTTGCAACTGACATTGCAGCTCGAGGTTTAGACATAGAACAATTGCCTCAAGTGGTAAATTTCGATTTACCCAATGTCCCCGAAGATTATGTGCATCGTATAGGGCGTACAGGCCGTGCGGGTGCGTCAGGTCAAGCAGTATCCTTGGTTAGTGCTGATGAATTTAAACTGCTTCATGATATTGAAAAACTCATCAATCAAAAATTAGTGCGTAAAGAATTTGATGGTTTTGCGCCAACAGAGCAAGTGCCAGAAACAAGCGCTAACACGGCTCAAAAAAAGCGTAGCCCGTCCAAAAGCGGTCAGTCAGACCGACGTGTGAATAACACTAGAGACAATACTTCAACAAACGCTAACGCAAATAGCAGAAATTCACAGCCAAAATCACCAAGGCGTCAAGGGCAAAGTGAATCAACCTCAAAAGAGACCAATGAATCTGTCTATCGCAATAGCAAAAAGCCATTTCGTGCAGCTAATAACAATAAAGCACCACTTTCTGGGCAAAGACGTAATGCTCAGAGCTAACTAAAACTCGCTTTATTTTATTTAAAAAATCCCGCAGTTGTTTCTAAAATAACAACTGCGGGATTTTTTATGGCATTTTTTATCGTAATGTTTTAAAAATTACATCAGCCAAGCTCTGAACTGACGACCTTTTAACTTACCTTTGTTCAGCATAGTAAGTGCACTGCTAGAATGCTGACGATTAACCGCAACAAATGAGCGAATATCGGTAATTTTGATCTTACCAATATCATCACCTGTTAGGGATTTATCCGCGGTTAATGCACCTAAAATATCACCTGGGCGTAACTTTTGCTTTTTACCGCCTTCAATAAAAATAGTGATCATTTGCGGTTGATATGGCTGACGTTGTAGCAAGCTGTCATTGGGCAACGCTTCACTAACAATGCTTTTATCAAGCAGCTCTTCCAACATTGCCACTTTATAACCATCATTATTACCGTAAAAACTGAAAGCTGAACCTTGGTTGCCTGCGCGTCCTGTCCGGCCAATGCGGTGAATATGTACTTCGGTGTCATAGGCAAGTTCATAATTAAATACCGCATCTAACGCATCAATATCTAATCCTCTGGCTGCGACATCCGTTGCTACTAGAATATTGATACTCTTATTGGCAAACTGCACTAGAGTACGATCGCGATCTTTTTGCTCTAGGTCACCATGTAACGCTTGAGCACTAAAACCTAAATCAGCCAGCTCATCGGCAACGTTTTGGCATTCACGTTTAGTATTACAAAAAACAACCGCACTTTTAGGTTGGTATTGAAGAAGTAATAAGCGTAAAGCGATCATTCGCTCTTTTTTATCATTCAGCTGAAAAAAATGCTGCTCAATTTGATTGTCATCATGGATTGATGCCACTTTAACCATGATTGGTTCGTGCATTATTCGGTCGGCAATTAATTCAATTTGCTTTGGAAACGTAGCACTAAAAAGTAGCGTCTGACGATCCGCTGGCGTCTGTTCAATGATGCTATCCATTGCCTGTTGAAATCCCATTTCTAACATGCGATCAGCTTCATCTAAAATCAAAGTAGTTAAATGGCTAAAATCCAGACGTCCGCGCTCTAGGTGATCTAAAATGCGACCGGGCGTTCCCACAATAATATGAGCGCCATGTTCAAGAGAACCAATTTGTGGGCCTGTTGGTACGCCACCACAAAGGGTCAGCACTTTAATATTGTGAATGCCACGGGCAAGTGTACGAATTTCTTTGGCAACTTGATCGGCTAATTCACGGGTTGGGCACATCACCAGCGTCTGAATTCGAAATAGCTTTACGTTAAGTTTATTTAATAATCCCAAACCAAATGCAGCCGTCTTGCCAGAGCCAGTTTTCGCCTGCGCTATAACGTCCTTACCTTGTAAAATAAGAGGTAAACTTTGTGCTTGAACTGGCGTCATTTCCGCAAAGCCCATGCTGGTTAAATTAGACTCTAATTCAGGTAATAATTTTAGTGATGAAAACGCTGCAGTATTGCTTGGGCTTACTGGTTCAGTAATTTTTTGACTCAAAAGAATGTCCTATGGAAAAACAAAAAAACACTCAAAAGCCACTATTTCACCAGCGCTTTTAAGTGTTGAATAATTGCGCACAGCTTACCAAAAATTACATTGTACGGCTATTGATATTAGGCTTCTGCTTGCGTCATTGATTAGGATTAGGATTATGTCTAGATCATCTCCATAGTTAACAAACATTGCTTAGTTGATTACAATAAGCGACTCTTTTCGCCCATTCTGTATTTTCAATACATCAGTATTTCAATCGCACTCCATCAAGCATAAGGTTTTGAGTTTGGAACATTATTTACGGATCAAACAAAGTGCTATCAAGCTCTGGTTTGAGCTTCGTCATGTTGGCGTTGCTTTTTTAGTTCTTATCAATGGGCTACTTATTTTTAAAACCATTTACGGTATGTCTACCGATTTAACTAGCCTGTTTCACATCAATAGCTTTAGTGGACTTGATTGGAATGAGTTAGCTAATGGACCTTGGTTTATGCTCGGTGCTTTTTTGATGCTTAACTCGGCAGGTTTATTTTTTCGAGCAAAACTCGCTTGGGCAGTTAGCATTGTACTTCTGATTATTACGCTAATTTTTACTTTTCATTTTCATCCTAATCAGCATTTCAGTATTTATTTATGCTTTATCAGCCTAACGGCACTGATGTTTTTTGGTAAAGATTTTGATCGCAGCAGCGCTACCGCAGGCGGTATTTTTTCGGCGATAAGCTTTACCGTATTACTTTTTTACGCAACCTATGGCGCACTTTATTTTGGAGAAGGGTTTAATCCTAAAATCAATAGCCTAATGACGGCATTTTATTTTTCTATTGTTACCATGACAACCGTTGGTTATGGCGATGTCATTCCCATTTCAGAGCCGGCAAGACTCTTTACAACATCGATAATTATTGCGGGTATTACCGTCTTTGCGACCTCGGTCACCACGGTATTTGGCCCAATTATTAGCGGTGGATTAAATAAACTTGTCAAAGGGCATCAACATCAAATGAACAGAAAAAATCATTACATTATTTGTGGCACAAGCATTTTGGCAATGAATACAGTCACGCAGTTAAGTCAGCGCGGAATGGATCTCACAATTATCACCAGTCGTAATCAAGAAGATGAGGCTGAAATAGAGCAAAAATTAGGTAAGAAATTTGATATTTTATTTGGGGATGTCAGTGACAACTGTGTATTGGAACTTGCTGGTATTCAAAACTGCAAAGCCATTTTAGCCTTAACCAATGATGATGCTCAAAATGTTTTTGTTGTTATGTCAGCGAAAGATCAATGTCCTCAAGTTAAAACCGTTATTGCAGTTAATGATTCAAAAAATATCAATAAGGTCAAACAAGTTAAACCTGATGTGGTGTTATCGCCGCAGTTATTTGGCAGTGAAGTGTTAGCAAGCGTGCTAAATGGCGAGCCATTAGATAATAATCGTCTGCTTGATATACTGACTCATTCTGGTGAAGGTTTATTAAAATAGTTGAAAATACTCAATATTGAAATGCCGATAACTTATAGATAGCTATCGGCGATAAATGGGGAGTTTGAAAGTTACATCCAACGTTCTTTATTGCGACGTTGTGGTTTTGGTAGGTAAGTAATAATTAGGCCTAGGATCAAACCGAACCCTGCAATCATTCCGCCTTCACGCCATTTTAAAAAATTTTGATTATCGATAACTTGCTCTAACTTAACCACTACCTTATCCCGCTCAGCGCTGGTTTTCGCTAGTTGTTTTTTTAGGTTAGCCACTTCTGAGGAAAGTGAATTTAACTGCTTGTTATCACTTTGGTTTTGAGCCGTAGCAAAGCTTAATTTCTGCTTGGCATTTTTTAATGAATTTTGCAGTTTAGGTAGGGTGACTCTAAAACTTGGAGAACTGCTAAGATATTCATTTTTGACCCAGCCAGTTCGACCTTTCGAATCAACCACTTTTGAATAATCATTTTGGGTTTCACCAAGAAAACTGACAGGCTGACCTGCTTCACTACTACCGACAATACGATAATTGTTACCTGGGCCACCATGAATATAAATGAAGATGTCGTCTGAAATATAACGTGTTTGATTGGCTGCAAACAAATTATTAGAAACTAACATCATACTTAGTAAAACAAAAACTCGTAACACTCATTTATTCTCGATAGCCAAATACTTACGACATGCTAGATTTTCATCGACAAGAATGCAATAGGGAAGTCAAAAGACTTCCCTATTTTGTTAACGAATATCAAGCTTTTGATATTTAACGAAATATTATTAACCTTGGAATGCAGCTTTAATAATGTAGAAAAAGAGAATTGAAAGGCATGCGCCAGCAGGAAGTGTAACAACCCATGACACAACGATATTACGCACAACACCAAGGTTGATTGCTGCGATACCGCGAGCCATGCCAACACCTAACACAGCACCCACTAAGGTTTGAGTCGTAGAAATAGGTAAACCCGTACCCGATGCAATAACAACGGTCGTTGCTGCTGCAAGCTCGGCAGCAAAGCCTCGGCTTGGTGTCAGGTGAGTGATATTCTTGCCAATGGTTTGCATTACTCTTTTACCAAAAATGGCCAAACCACAAACGATACCAACAGCACCTAAAGGTAAAATCCACCAAACAATCTCAGCTTTAGATTCAATATTACCGCCGCTATGAACCACTGAAACAACAGCAGCTAGAGGGCCAATAGCATTAGCAACATCATTAGAACCATGAGCAAATGCCATACAGCAAGCAGTAAGCACCATTAAAATAGCAAACACTTTTTCGACATCAGCGTACTGCGTTTCACGATTTTGCGTATTGCTTATCTGCAAACGCCCAATGAACACTTTACCAACAACTGCGATAACAACACCAATAGCAGCAGCGAGAGCATAAGCTTCCAAACCGTGAATATTTAAGCCTAGGTGTTTTAAGCCCTTAGTGATGGTAACTAAAGACATAACAAAGCCCGCTAATGCCATATAGTAAGGCACAAAACGCTTCGCATTACCCAATGGATCTTTGGTATTAAAAATCAGCTTTTGAACACTTTGAAATAGAATAAACGCAATAAACCCTGAAATGGCGGGCGTAACAATCCACGATCCGACAATACCTGCTACTTTATCCCATTCAACCGCCTGAGTACCTACACCTACTGAAGCAAAACCAATGATTGCACCTATGATAGAGTGCGTTGTCGATACAGGCCAGCCCAGATATGAAGCAACGACTAACCAGATCCCTGCTGAAAGCAGCGCAGAAATCATGCCGTAGACAAGTAATTCTGGTGTGTTGACAAAGTAGCTGGAATCAATGATACCCTTTCGAATAGTACTGGTAACTTCTCCTCCAGCGAGGTAAGCACCAGCAAATTCAAAGATCATTGCAATGATAATTGCTTGTTTAATCGTAATAGCGTTAGAGCCTACGGATGTCCCCATTGCGTTTGCAACGTCATTGGCACCTATACCCCAAGCCATCAAAAAACCGAAAAGGGCCGCAATGCCTATCAGCGTTGGACCACTGGTGACTAATACATCAACCATGTTATTACCTTGGAAACCTTGTTATTAGCGAGCGAGCATTACTTCGAGTCGAGAACCGACACGCTCAGCTAGATCGGCTAAATCGCCGACCCACTCAATCGTTTTATAGAGAAACATCACATCGACAGGATTAAGTTCGGCTTCCATGGCAAACAACTGACGGCGGACCTGAATTTGAAGATCATCAGTGTCTTCTTCAATCTTATCCAGCTCGCTAATCATTTTATCCACTAGATCGACCTCACGGCCTCTGAATCCAGTTTCTAAAAGGACATCAAGTTCATTAATCGCTTGTTTAGCCAGTTTCACCGCATCTAAGCAGCGGGCTAAATAGGCAATAAATGGTTCTTGCATTGGCTGTGGAATAAGCAGTTGACGACCGATTACTCGGCCTGAGATATCTTTTGCTTTATTAGCAATTTTATCCTGCTGAGTTAACAATTCGAGAAGATCAGTCCGTTCCACGGGTAAAAACAACCCCCCAGGAAGCGTAAGACGAATTTCACGCTTAAGAGAATCAGCTTCTCTTTCTAGGTGACTAATGTCTTTGCGCTGATCAACAGCATCATCCCAGTTACCTGAGATAGTTGCTTCAAAAAATGGGACAAGTAACGATGCGCAATCGTACACTTTGTCTATGTGAGCTTGTAGAGGCTTGATTGGCGATTTTGCAAACACGCCCAAAATAGAGTTTACTGGCATAGCCGTTACCTATTTAGGTTATTCCATTATTGGAAAAATCGGGCGAATGTTACCCCATGCGCCCAAGTATTGAAACTGTGATTTGTGTTCCTTTGGATATTTTTTGCTCTTTCGACTTGTATATTAACGTTAAAATGTCATTTGCGGAATAATTTAGCTTTAGAATATTTGAGAATAAATCCATAAATTTAACAATAAAAAAACATTCATTAGTTCTTTACTTCTTAACAATTATTATTTAGATTTTTAAGGCTTTAATTCCCCGCATAATGAAAGCGAGCATGAGCAAGGTAAGACGACTTATCTCAGGATTGTAAATGTGAGGAAGTATATGATTTTAAATTATATTATTTCATGTTTTCACATAAACAGGTTTAAAATGCCGAACTGATTATTTTGGCTGAAAACTTATGCAGTTACGATTACTCTCCCTATTGATGATGATAGTTGTGCTATCCCCCATTGCCATTGATATTTATCTTCCTTCAATGCCCGTTATGGCAACCGAATTTGGTGTGTCTTCCAGTGAAATTCAATCAACTTTGGCGTTATTCTTGTTTGCAATGGGATTGGGACAAATTATCATTGGCCCGTTAGCGGATAAGTACGGTAGGCGACCTGTGGTCCTTGCAGGTATTAGCTTGTATATCATAAGTAGTCTTATTGCTGTTTTTTCATATAATTTTAGCTATTTGCAATTTTCACGAGTCCTTCAGGGTTTAGCTGCATGTGCGGCATCCATTGTTGTTTTTAGTGCGGTCAGAGATCGTTTTTCACCTAAAGATTGTGCCAAGGTTTACAGTTATTTAAATGGCGCGATTTGCGTTATTCCAGCTCTCGCTCCAACCTTTGGCGGTATACTTGCACTTCAGTTTGGGTGGCGTTCAAACTTTCTGTTTATGGCGCTTTATGGCTTAGCTGTTTTATGCGTGATTTCTTTTACATTCAAAGAAACAAGGCCTGAAACGACAGTCAGTGAAGGCGCTTTATACCGTTGGACGCGTTATAAACCAGTGATCAGTAATAGCCATTTTATGTTTTATGCCTTTACTTGCATGTCTGGAATGGCGGCCATTTTGTGTTATGTCTCATATTCTCCCGTTTGGCTAATTGAGCGTCTTGGTCTATCAACACTAAGCTTTAGCGCGTTGTTTGGTTTAAATGCAGCGATAAATATTGCTGCGTGCTTTACCGCGCCTTTGATAATAAAAGCTCTAGGTAACAGAACCACGGTTATTGTTGCTCAATTACTATTACTAATAAGTGCAGTGGCACTGCTTGCATTATATTATTACGGTTCACATTCAGGCCTGATTGGTGCTTTAAGCTTTATGCTTCCTATGATGTTTTTATGTATAGGGTTTGCTTTATTGTTAGGGCCTGCAACCAGTATGGCTTTAGCTGGATTCGGCGACAGAGCAGGAACAGCAACCGCCGTGCTGGGTTTTATTCAAATGAGTGGTGCGTCTGTTATCACTGCACTAGTACAACAAACTGAGTTAGATGCACCATTAGCTGTGGCTATGGTGCTTGGTGTTTTATCAAGTGGATTCTTGGTCGTGATGATGTTAAATCGCTTTGCCAAATGGCACAGAGAACCAACTAACGCCTTCATTTAACGTGTTGAACACCCTCGCTTTATTCGAGGGTGTGCATTATTACTTTGCTTTTAAAAAAGACTTAAAGTGCTTTTTAGCGTCTTCACTATTGAGCTGTTTTTCGAAATGCTCAAGTTCCATATACATTTGATGCTGCAATTTATGTTTATTTTTGCGCATTAACTGTCTTGTTAATTGCAATGCTTCCGCAGGTTTTCTTGCCAGTCTTTTAGCCTTTTCAAGGGCGTAATTTTCTAATTTTTTCTCATCAATTATCTCATTGATTAATTTAAGATCTAATGCTGTCTTTGCATCAAAAGGGTCGCCTAACAAAAGTAATTCTGCCGCTTTTGGATGACCAATCAGCTGAGGCAGCAATAAACTTGAACCTGCTTCTGGTACAAGCGAAAGATCAACAAAAGGCAGCTGAAATTTTGCGGTCATATCCGCATAAATCAAATCGCAATGCAAAAGTACCGTTGTACCAATACCAATAGCTGGGCCTGACACTGCCGCAACAATCGGTTTTTTTAATTCAAGTAAGAAAAATAAAAATCTCACTGTCGGATGGTTACTATTTAGATTGGTATGCTCAAGAAAATCAGCGATATCATTACCAGATGTGAAGCATTGATGACTACCACAAAGTAGAAAAGCATTAATCTTATTGTCGGCCTCACCTTCAATAAGGTATTCTGTTAATTGTTGATACATATGGATATTTAGTGCATTACGTTTCTTTGGACGATTGAAACGAATAATGCGTACACCTGCATCATCCTGTACCTCGATATCACTCATTCGTAGCCTCGGTTTAGTCAGGAGTATTAAATGGAGTTTAAGACATTGAAACGTTTATTTAAACAAATTGGTGTAGTGTTAATACTTATTTCTAATAGCTTTGTGGTACAAGCAAAAATCATTCTTGTTGATGGATTCGTGCGAGCTATGCCGCCCTCAGTGCCAAATACTGCAGCTTACTTCACATTAAAAAATACCGGAGAAGCTGTAAATTTAATTGCCGTTGAAACTGAGGTAGCCAGAAAAGCTGAGCTGCACACATTAATCGATGACAAAGACCTGATCAAAATGCGTCAAGTAAAAGAATTTTCCATTAACGCTAATAAAACTCTAAAATTAACGCCTTCGGCTGATCATGTAATGCTTTTGGGGTTAAAAAAGCCGTTGAAAATAGGACAGCAAGTACAATTAAACCTTATTTTCGATAAAGGGCAAAAGTTAACTATTAACCTACCTATTCAAAAATCCCAAAGTTCTGAGATGAGTCATCACCATCATTAACGGAGATGCAGCAATGCAAATCACTTGGAAAAAAATAACCGGCTCAATTGTCGCTGTTGCATTGGTACTTTATTTTATCGGTGTTTGGTGGAGTATTGAGCCTGAGCCTTTACTACCTAAACCCCTTAATAATGCGTCTGGTCAACCTGTGGTTGGATATGCAACAACAACATCACTGATTGAAACCATGGAAACCTTACTGGATAAACCCGGTGGTTGGATGTCAAACGACGTATTACTTCCATCAGTGTTAATGGATAATATTACTTCTTTTGAATTTGGCGCCCTTGAGCAATCAAGAGATCTCTCACTCATTATGCGCAAAGAGTTTAGCCGATCACAATCTCAATCCACTGCTGACAAAGATCTGTTAGATGCACACTCCAAGCTTAATATTGATCATACTAGCTGGTTAGTACCTAGCGCTGAAGGTGAATATCGTGATGCAATTAAGCTCTTAAAGCTGTATCGTTCGCGCATAATTGATGAATCTAACCAAGATGCACAATTTTATGCAAGAGCTGACAATTTAAATGAGTGGCTAAAAGAAGTACAAAAGCGTCTAGGTAGCATTTCACAGCGACTATCAGCAAGCGTTGGACAAGATAGACTCAACACCAATTTATCTGGTGATTCAGAAGCTAAAAGATCAACACCTGAAGCGAGCGAACTTCAGATTAAAACTAATTGGTGGAAGATTGATGATGAATTTTATGAGGCTAGAGGCTCAGCCTGGGCATTACTTAACTTTATGAAGGCCATTGAAATTGATTTTTCTGGTGTACTCAGGAAAAAAAATGCCGAAGTAAGCTTAAGACAGATTATTCGAGAGCTTGAAGCAACTCAGCAGCGAGTATGGAGTCCCATTATTTTAAATGGCAATGGCTTTGGCCTAGTGGCCAATAACTCGCTGGTTATGGCGAACTACATTTCCCGCGCTAACGCTGCGGTGATTGACTTAACAAATCTTCTAAATCAAGGGTAAATAGAAAGGGTTCTTATGAAACAAACTGTATTGGCAAGTGCTTTACTGACAGCCATGATGGCAACTTCTGCTCAGGCAGACACATTACTAGGATTTAAAGTCGGTGGCGACGTCTGGCAAGCAGATACTAGTGGTGAATTTTTAGCAACGCCTAAAATCAAATTTGATTCATCAACACAAGGAAGTTTATGGGTTTCTTTAGAGCATCCAGTACCTTTAGTACCTAATGTGATGATCCGTCAAAATATCTTAAAGCAAGATACCACATTAGAAGACAAGACTTACAAGACAGATCAAAGCAACACAGATCTGATTTTATATTATGAAATTCTGGATAATGATTTAGTGTCTTTAGATGTGGGTGGCGCTTATAAGATCATGCAAGGTGAGTTTAAAAGTATCGAAACAATTCAAGCTGATCTACAAAATATTTCTAAGGACTTGGATAAAGGCATTTTGATGGGATATGCCAATGCTATGGTAGGAGTGCCTGGTATTGGTCTATTTGCTTTCGCTGATGTGATGACAGGGCTGAACGAAACAAAGGTACACGACTATCAACTTGGTTTAGGTTGGCAGTTTGATAGCATGTTAGTTGATACACGCATTCGAACGGGTTACCGTGAGTTTGATTATAATGTTGATGCTACCGATACCACCTTTAAAGGCTTCTTTGCTGGTGTTGAACTGGACTTCTAAAGATTTAAGCTAAATAGCTTAGATTCAAACAATAATCGCAGGTTTTGAGTAGCGGAAAAGTTCACTTTTCTCAAAATTCTGCGATTTTAGACTTTTAGTACTTAGGCTCTGTTGACATAGATTTGTGCATTT